>Ga0255338_1000194_pt1 | contig 245725 bp, 244 predicted proteins | sample MeOH1_35cm_T4_19_FD_203715 | JGI IMG/M metagenome (GOLD analysis project Ga0255338, IMG submission 203715) | Sandy soil microbial communities from University of British Columbia, Vancouver, Canada - MeOH1_35cm_T4_195 | ecosystem: Engineered > Artificial ecosystem > Sand microcosm >...
CTCTCCATCGCCGTGACCGGGAAAGCCCCCATGAGATAGTCCAGCGCCTGGTCCTTCGGCGTCAGGTCGACGGCCAGGTTGTTCCACTCCTCGGGCGGGATCTCGGCCAGCCGCCGCTCCATCACCGCTTCATGGGTGGAGACGATCTGCACGACCGCGGAGCGGCCTTGCGCGAGGTCCTCCCGGATGGAGGCGACCAGTGTCGGCGCTTTCAGCCCTGAGAGGAGCGCGCCGAAAAAGCGCAGCTTGGCCCCTTCGAAAGCTGACATGACCGCCGAAGCGGCCTGGCCGCTCTTGGCCTTGCCGTCTTCGGTGACGCCCACCGCCTCCAGGGCGGCTCGCAGGTTCTGATGAATGACCTGGTAGGCGTCGGCCCAGGCGTTCCAGATCTCGATGTCCGGCCCGCTGAGCGCGTGGCGAACCGCCTCGTACTCCACGCCTTCGAACGAGAGCGAGCGGGCGACGTAGAGGCCGAGCGCCTTCAGCTCGCGCGCGATCAGCTCCATGACCGCCACGCCGCCCTTGTCCACCGCATCCATGAAGGCCTCACGGGTCGGGAAGGGCGCTTCCGGTCCGCCCCAAAGGCCCAGGCGGGCCGCATAGGCGAGGTTCTCCGGCGTGGTCGCGCCTGTGGCGCTGACGTACATCACCCGCGCCATCGGCAGGCGGTTCTGCAGCGCAAGCCCGGCCATGCCCTGCTGCGAGGCCTTCTTCGGCCCGCGCGCGCCCTTGCCGCCGCCGGCCGCGTTCGCCATGGCGTGCCCCTCGTCGAAGACGACGGCGCCATCGAAGGCCTCGCCGAGCCAGGCGATGATCTGGTCGAGACGGGACGGCTTGTCGCCCCGGCCGGGTTGGCGAAGCGTGGCGTAGGTGGTGAAGAGGACGCCGCGATCGAGGCGGATGGCCTCCCCCCGCTTCCAGGCGCTCTGCGGCGCGATCTCGCGTGCACTGCCGCCGATCGCCGTCCAGTCGCGACGCGCGTCCTCCAGCAGGTGGTCGTTCTTGGAGATCCACAGGGCGCGTGGCCGGCCCTGGGCCATGTTGTCGGCGATCACGGCGGCCGCCTGCCGGCCCTTGCCGCAGCCGGTGCCGTCGCCCAGCATGAAGCCGCAGCGCAGCTGGAAGGCCCCGGGGACGCCTTCACGGGCGAGCGCGAGCTGGTGCGGCGCCTCCTCCAATGTCCACCAGCCGGGGAGCGTTCGGCTGTGAGCCTCGCCGGCATAGATCACCGTCTCGAGCTGGGCGTCCGAGATCCGACCCTCGGCGACGAGCCGCGGCGGCAGCACCGGACGGTAGGTGGGCGCGGGCGGCGGCACCGACGCCATGGCCGCCGATTCCACCAGCGGCGAGGGGTGCGGCTTGGCGTCCTGCGCCTCGATCCGGCTCACCTGGTAGGCCTGATAGAGGCCGACATCGCGCCCCTGGCCGCGCCAAGGGACCGCGGCGTAGGCGATGGGTGCCGCGCCATCGAGGAAGCTGAGACGGGCGGCGGGCCCGACTAAGGCGCGCGCCTTTGGAGCCGCCAGCGCCGCCGGCGCGGCCGCCCGGAAGACGCGCGGTCTCGCCGTGGGCCGAGACGGAAGACCCGTCGCCGCCTCGGCCGCTTCGGCCAGCGTATCGCAGTGGCGCACCGGCGGGGCGGCGCCGCCCGCCGCCGCGCTCCGATCGAGCACCAGGAGGCCCGCGTCCCACCGAGGTTCCATGTTTGGCGAACGCCTCCGGCGGGAAGGTGAAGGCGGCGATCAGCGTCCCGCGCGACTGCAGCGCCTGCACGGCTGGGCGGTCGGCGAACAGCCTCGCCGGCACGATCGCCGACATCCGCCCGCCGACCGCCAGGCAGTCGAGCGCCGCATGCAGATGCCGCTCCAGGTGCTGGAACGGCGGGTTGAGCAGGACCGCATCGAAGCTGCCGGATGTCGGCAGCAGATCCTTCAGGTGTACGGCGTCGTGGCGAGAGGGCTTGGCGGCCGCGAACAGCGCCTCCAGCAGCGCGTAGCGATGCGGCGCCACCTCGTTCAGCGACAGCGCCGCGCCGCAGGCCTCGGCGATCACCGCCATCAGGCCGGTGCCGGCGGAGGGCTCGAGCACCCGGTCGCCGGGGCGGACCTGGGCTGCGGCGACAGCCACGGCGGCAAGCGCCGGGGGCGTGGAGAACTGGTCGAGCGCCACCTGCTCTTCGCTCCGCCGCGTGTGGGTGAGGGTGAGCGCGGTCAGATTGGCGAGCAGGGCCACGATCTCGGCCGGCGCGTCCTCCAGGCGCGCAAGCTGCGGCGCGAGCCGGCGAAGCTGCAGCACGAGGGCGGCCTCGACGGCGTCGTAGGCGTCACGCCAGATCCATGCGCCTTCGGCGTCCGAGCCGCCGAACGAGGTGGTCAGGGTCGCGGCGACCAGGCGCCGGTCGAGCGGCCGGGAGCGATTGAGTTGCGGCGCCAGGGCGCGGGCGGCGGCCAGCGTGTTGGCGGTCTTGTCGCCGGCGGCGACGGCGCCGAAGAGCGGAAGCGGGGCGTTCATATCGAGGTCCTGATCGCCGGCGGCGGAGGGCGCCTCCCTCCTGTCCCGCGGGCTCGCAGGCCCCTGCCCTCGCCTTCTTCCTCCTCGCCGGCGCCGGCAGGTCGCGGCCTAGGCCGGACGGCCTCGCCGAAGCTCTTCACCAGCCGCAGGCGCCGTGAAACCATGGCCCGTCGGCGGGAGAGCGTCAGTGAAGGCGGACGATTATATGGAGGGCGTCTTCAAGGACGCCTTCAAGCGTGAGCTCGAGGTGGACGAGAATGTCGCGCGCACCCTGCCGTTCTTCGCCGCCACCCTGGCGCTTGTCGTCACCCTCTACGGCTATGCGACGACCAAGCTCCCGCCGCTCGAATGGCGGTTCCTCAGCGTCCTTCTCCACCTCCTGCTGCTGGCGGGCGCCGCGTGCCTTGCGGGCGTGGTCTTGAGCCTCTTCCAAGCGGTCCGCGCGCGGGTCTATCGACTGCCGCCCAAGGAGACCGAGCTGGTCGCCTGGGCCGCGGGCCTCAAGGCCTTCTATGCCGAACAGGGGATGAGCCCCGAGGCGGCCGACGACAAGGTGGCGGGCGATCTAAGATCCCGGATGATCGTCGAATTCGCCGAAGGGGTGGAGCACAACCGCGCGGCCAACGTCCCGAAGCTCAAAGCCCGCGCCCAGGGCTTCACCCTCTTGGTGGCCGCGTTAGGCGTCGCTTTTCTGATGATCGCGATTATATTCTCAACCGACCGGCTCGCGTGGCCTGGTTCTAAGAGTGCGCCCCATGAGCAATCGCCCCGTCAAAGCCGAAACGCCGCCCAAGCGGCCGTCGGCCCAGCGCCAGCCGCCCCCGCCGCCGAAGCCGCAGTTCGTGCAGGTCGGCGTGAAGTTCCCGGGGGTTCCGGTGGCCAATACGGTGCGCAAGTGAGCGATCCAGGCAAAACCAATCCCGCCCCGGCTCCGCCAGCCCCGGCGCCCTCGCAGACCGTCGCCCAGCCGCCGCCCCCGCCGACGCATCAGCTGCTGAAGAAGAGCGAGTCCGGCGGCGGCCCCGTCAAGACGCGATAGCGCCCTCACCGCGCCTGCGCAAAAGCGCCCCACCGGCAGGACCGATGGGGCGCGAGTCTGTGGCTGCCGGGGTTAGGCCGCGGCCGGCCGATCCTCCACTTGGCCTCCGGTCTCGACGCCGACCGTGTCGATATCCGTTTCAGGGGTGTCGGGCTCGAGTTCGTCCTCGTCGCCGATGGGCGAGTTCATGGTCCAGGACAGCACCGTCGGCGCCCACCCGCGCTCAGCGGCGGCCTCGGCCACGAACGCCACGAGTTCGTCCTTCTTCAGGGTCTTAACGCGTGCATCATCGACGCCCATGTCGTCGAGCAGCGCCAGCAGCTGCTTCTTGGGATGCACGGACAGGTAATCCACGTCCGGCGTCCAATGGGCCGAGATGTCGGCCCCGCACAGTTCAGCGATCTCGGCCGCCTCGGCGCGCGCGGCTCGGCGCAGGCTGGTGGTCCGCTCCTCGCGCACGTTGAGGCTGATCGCCACCAGCTCAGCCAGAAGAGCCATCCGCTCGCCGTGCGCCAGGCTCTCGACCCAGCCGATCGGCCGAAGACCGCTGGCGAGGTAGGCGGCGCGACGCTGTTCCAGCCGGCCGCGCACCTCGCCATCGAGCGCGGGGATCGCCGCGGTCTGACCGCGCCGATAGCCGGTGGCGGAGACGACCAAAGCCGAGTCGCCCTGGTAGACCGGCCCCTGCAGAGCCAGGTGCTTGAAGAGCTGGGCGACCAGGGCGACGAGGGCGGCCCCGGGATTGTCGGCGAGATCGCGGATCAGGCCGCGGGTGCCCACGTCGGTGCGGGTCTCGTGGAGGACGTGGCTTGCGCCGTCCACCTCCACCTCGATGCACGGCACCTCGATGTCCGGCTCGTAGGGGGCCACAGCCTCGCCATCCTCCTCCGCCTCTCCGGCGGTTTCCTCCGCTTCGTCGGCCGCCACCGGCGTGCCGAAGAACTCGGCCGTCACCCCGCCGCTGCGGTCGGGGGCCAGCAGCACGGCCGCGAGGGCCAGCCGCTTCAGGGGCGCGGCGGCGACCTCCATCTTCGCCATCAGCACCGGCAGGATCTTCGCGACCGCATCCTCCGCGGCCAGATCTTCGCCCTCGAGCGCTGCGGCCGCCTCGGCGGCGGTGCGGCGGGCCTCGGCGAGACGCGCCTTGGTCTCGTCGGCCAAGTCGCCGGGGTAGACGTATGGCAGCGTCTCGAAGCCGTCCGGCGCCCGGTAGCCGGTGTCACGGCCGATGAAGACGGTCAGACCGGCGCCCTTGAACGCGTCCACGATGGGCTGCACCCGCTCGCGCCAGAGATCCTGCAGCACCTGGGCGTCCAGAAGCCGCTCGGGCATCTCGCCGAAGAGGTCCGTCTCTACGCGGCCGCCGCCCGCGGCGTAGCGATCCAGCCCCACGAGCGCGAACCGCTCATCCTCCCTCGTCACGCGGTCGGCGGCCAGGGCCTGGTGCAGCTGATATTCATGGAAGTAGCCCTGGAGGGCGCTGGCGGCGAGTTCACCCTGGGTCTTGCGGTCCGGCAGCCGCGCGAACAGGCGCACCTGCTTCAGCGTGAGATTGCCCTTCCGATAGGCCTTCAGCACGTCGCCGTGCACGTGCGCCAGAGCCTCCAGGCGTTTGATCTCGAGCTCGTCGTAGCCCAGCGCGCCGGCGATGGAGGCGGTGTCCATCTTCTTGCGTCGCATCTTGCCGATGGCTTCGATGACATCGGCCATGTGGACGGGCGCGCGCTCGACATTGGTCAGCATGGCCGCGGCGGCCTGAGCCTCCTTGGTCTCGAACAGCTCACACTTGACGGGGAAGGTCGCGTCGAGGCGGTCCGTCTCGAGCAGCTGCTGCAGGGCGAAGAGGCGGCGGCGGCCGTCGAGCACCATGAAGGGCTTCTCGCCCTTGCGCCCCGGCCGGACCGCCAGGGGGATGATCACATTGGCGGCGGCGATGGTCTCGGCCAGCTGCGGGACGCCCTCGTCGGCGGGCGTCTTGAAGCGGATGTTCTCCGGCGCGAGCGCGAGATCTTGCAGCGGCACGTGGACCTGGGTGGCGGCGGGCGTTGTGTTGACGACGTCGGTCATGGGATCGGTTTCCAGCGCCGTGGGCGAGGGCCATCCTGCCCTTGGGCGCACCCTTCCCCGCCCTACCCTTCCTCTTTTCGCCGCTGCGGCCGCGGGCTCTGCTCGGCGTGAGCGACGTCGTTCCAATCGCCGTGTTCGCGCGGCGGCAGGAGGATGCGGGAGGCGACGCCGGCGCCCCGAAGTGCGGTGGCGAGCTCGCGCGCGGAGCGCTCCCCGTCCTGCCCGCGATCGGCGGCGATCCAGACCGTCCGCACCCCGTCCGGCGCACGCCAGGACCGCAAGTTGCGCGTCGACATCAGCGCCCATCCCGGTCGTCCGAAACGCTCGCTCGCCGAGAGCACGCTGAAGACGCCCTCGCCCACCAGCAGATCGGCCTCCAGAGGGTGGAGGCGGACCGCCGAACTGGGGTGGACCACCCCGATGGTCTTGCGTGGCAGGCGCAGGCGCCGCGTCCGCTGCCCGTTGGTATCGAGGTAAGTGATTTCGACGGCGGTCAGCTCGCCGACCGCGTTGCGGATACCCGCCAACAGCGCTGGCCGCGTCGGCGAACGTCGCCGGTACGCCGAAATCGGCGCCGCCGGATGGTGCCGCAGGGCCTGCGGCCCCGGCAGGTCTCGCCGCACGTACCGGAGCCGCACATGGGTTTCCGAGAGGCTGCCGGCGATCGCCCGCCCCTCTTCCCACAGGCGTCGGGCGGCGTCGATGCGCTCATGGTGGGAGGGCTCCGGCCGGCCCGGTCGCGAGCCGACCGACAGACCGCTTCCGGTAGGCCGGTTCAGATCGTCGATGAGGTGGCGGGCCCTGAGGTCATCCAGGATCTCGCGCCAGTCCGCGCCGTTGAAGGCGTGCACCAGCACCCGGCCGTCGACGAGCCGCAGCGATACCGATCGATCGTGGGCGCTGTGCCCGGGCGCTGGGATGTTGGCGCGCAGTCCTCGGGCGTAGAGGTCGCCGCCCAGTGCGGCGACAATGGCGTTCAGTGACATGGCGGGTTCCTTTCCTCTCACCCGTCCGGGCGTTTGCGACCGCCCCGCCCTCCCCCTTCAGCCGTGCAGGTCCACCGACAGGACCTTCACCTCTGACGCTGGCGCCAGTTCGTGAGCATCCTCGAACAGCACCCATACGCCCGCCTCGGTGCTCGCGCGGTCGAGCGCAAGTCGCCCCTGCCGCGCCCCCACCTGGACGCGCACGACCGCCCCAGGTTGGGGCTTGTCCGACGCGTCGATCACCGCGGCTTGCTTACTGCCCTTTCGAGTCGGCTCAGCCATATCCAGCGCAGCCGGGGGTGTCGGGTGCGGCGCCGGCGCGATCTTTGACGGGCGCGCCGGCTTGAGCGTCGCGGCGAAGGCGCGCGCAGCCGCCTGGGTGATCTGGGCGGACTCCCGACCTTCGAGCCAGATTTGCGTTCGGCGAGCGTCGGCCTTCCAGGCGCTCCAGAGTTCATAGAGGGTGCGCGCCCCCAGCACGCCGGCGAGCGCCTGCAGCGGCTCAGGCATCTGCGGCACGGCGGCGTAGATCGCGATCAGGTCCTTGCCGCGGCCGAGCTGTCGGGCGATCTCGGCCTGGCTGAGGCCGAGCGCGAGCAGCCGGGCGACGGCCTGGGCCATGTCGGCGGTGGAGAGGGGCGCGCGCTGCTCGTTCTCGATCAGCTGGTCGGTGAGAGCGTCGGCTTCCGTGATCTCTCCGGCCTCGACGACGGCGCGGATTTCGGCGAAGCCGGCGAGCTGCGCCGCCCGAAAACGCCGCGCCCCGTAGCGGATCACGTAGCGGCCGGCCGCGTTGGCGGGGCGGACGACGATCGGCTGCTTGAGGCCGCGAGCCTTCAAGGTCTCGGCGAGCGCCGCCAATTCCGTCGGATCGAACGCCTGGCGAGGGTTGGCGGGGTCCTCCTCGATCAGGCTGAGCGGCAGGCTGAGGACGGTGTCGGCCGCCGCCCCGAGCGTGGCGGTTAGATCGGCGAAGGTGTCGAGGAAGCCGCTGTCGGACATGGTCAGGCGGGGAGCGCGTCGAGGCGGGACCGGATCGTGGCGAGCACCCGCCGGATCTCCCGTCCAGCGTCTTGCGCCGCTGTCTTCTTCAGCGTCCAGACCGGCTGGCGCAGATCCAGCGCCTCAGCGTAGCCCTGGCGCTGGGTGAGCACGCCCTGCTCCGGGAACATGATGCGGGCGCCCTGCTCCCGCAGCAGCCCGGCGAGATTCTCCCGCTGTCGCGGCGAATTGCTCTGGAAGCGCGACGGCAGCAGGCCCAGGAAGTCGATCGGTCGACCGGCCCGGGCGGCTTTCTCCACGCTCGCCTTCTGGGCCCAGAGCTGCTTGACCCCCTGCAGGGCGTAGGTTTCCAGATCGATGGGGGAAACAAGACTGCTGGCGACCATCAGGGCGGCGTAATTGCGTCCGCTCCAGGTGGGCGGCGTGTCGAGCACCGCGTAGTCGAACTGTGCGGCGAGGCTCGCGTGGGCGCTACGGTAGTTCAGAACCGCCTTGGCCAAGTCGCCGTCCACCCGGTCCAGACCGCGGTCGCCGGAAAACACGGTGACGCCGGCCGATGCGGCCTCGACCGACGGCGGCGCCTCGAAGAACAGCAGACTGCTCGGCCCCGCCTGAACCGCGTTGGCGAGGCTGTAGCTGGCGTTCCCCTGCGGATCGAGATCCACAAAGAGGACGCGCGCGCCGCTCTCGGCCAGAAACCAGGCCGCGTGCACGGCCAGCATCGTCTTGCCGACGCCGCCCTTCTGGTTGTTCACGACAAGGGTCTTCACGCGGCTGCTCACCGGTCCAGGTCGTCGTCCCAGCCCTGCCCGGGGCGATAGCCCCCGCCAAACGCGGCGAACGGCGCGAGCAGGACCATGAGAAAAAGCGCGAAGATTCCCCGCTCGGCGCCCCGGAGCACGGCGCCTGGGTGCGGGAAGCGGGCGAGGCCCAGGCGGTAGAAGAGGTAGAAGACGCCGACGCCGACCGCCACCCACACCCAGAAGAGATCCCCCAGCAGCCGGTTGAGGTCGTGCTCGACGAGAATGCGCTCGAGGTCCATCTCGCGGGCTCCTAACTGGCGGCTCGTCGATTCTGAGTGCTTCGCGGCGGTGATTGCAACCGTGAGCGGAAAAATCGTCGAGCACGTCGCGGCTGCACGTGCGAGGGGCTGGACGACTTGCTGAGGTCGTACCTCGGCATACCCAGTCATGCCGGCCCTCCGACCTACAAGGCTTACCGAGACCCGCATCAAGCGTGAGCGCTGCAAACGGCCTGTGCTCTCTCCCTTTTTCAAAACTTCAATTCAAACAATCGGCTGCGTTAGAGGGTTTAGACTCTAGTTTGAGAAGTTAAGGCCCTCGGCGGCGCACATAAGTCGTGGAAAACACATGGAAAACAGACGCGCCTTGTTCCTGAAGTGCCGTGATTCTGTTCCGAAAGTATCGACGGTGACGTTCCTGATGTGCCGTGAGTTCGTTCCCGAAATGACGTGAGACGTTCCTGATGTGTCGAAAACCTGGGTCGGGGCCCGGTTTGCAACGAAGCGGCGCTCACGATTGAATCAAATCGTGCGAAGAGGCGGGTGACAAGGTTCAAAATCGGAGCCGCGATCGCAACGCGGGGGACTCGACACAGGCCTGGCGTCGCTCCGACCGACGGGCGCACGTCACTTCAGGAACGGCGGGGCCTTAGAAGCCCTTCAGCTGGTGCCGGTTCTTTTCATGGTAGCGGCGAACATAGCCGATGAATGCGCTCTGGTAGCGCTCGGGCGTCCGTTCCTCGGAAGAACGGATCCAGGCCTTGAACTCGGCATGGAGAGCGTGGAAGTCCCAGCCGCGGTAGTGCTGGCGCAGATGGGCGAGGGTCTCGTCGGTGAGATAGCCGTGGGGCTCCTCGCGTGTGACAGACGCACGGGCCACAGTCTGTGGGGACGAGCCTGAAGGGCTCTGAAGCATGCTGCGGGGAGGTTTCGGAGTCGCCGGCGACCTCGCGGGTGGCCGTTCGCCAGAGACGCGCTGCTTCTCCCCGCCCAGCCGCTCCGTCCGTCGGACGATGTGCAGCAGCGGCTCGGAGGAACTAGCCGCTTCCGCGAAGGCGAGATCGTACCCGGGCAGTGCGTTCTCGCGCACGATTGCGGCAACTTCGAATTTGAATCGGCGATATTGACCTTCCGCGCCCGACTTCTCGAAGAGCGTCGGTAGGGCGATCGCGAACCCAGCCTCCCCTGCCCCGCCGGCGTGCTTGCGAGCGACCCGATAGAGCCAGCGCTCACGGCCTCCGGTGATGTCGAAGTAGGCGCGGTCGATCGAGAGGACGCCCCCGGCCATGAGCACGCCTTCGTAGAACCAGTTGGAAAGGGCAAGCGAGATGCCGCGCGAGCGTTCTGTCCTCTCGTCGATGATCTGGCTCCAGCTGTCGAGCCAGGAGAAGGTGGCCTCCCGACGCTGGTCGGCTCGGATATTCGTCTTGATGGTCGTGGATTGCAGACGGTCGAGCGCCGCCGCGAGCAAGGCGTAGGAGCGCCCGCTCACCGGCCGGCCAATGCTGCGCAGGATGTCGTAGGGCATCACCCGAAGGACTCGGGGGATCTCATTGGCGCGACGCTCCTTCATGTCGTTCAGGACGCTGGCGCAATAGATGAGGATGTCGGCGTCCCAGATGGTCGCCATTCCGTAGTTCGGGTTCGCGGACACATGGACCCAGGTGCGGCCGTCCGGGGAAGTGTAGTCGATCGGCTTCAAGCGCTTGGACTTCGACAGGCTGAAGAACGGCCGCTCCATCATTTCCCGCTGATCGCGAAGATCGAGATCCGCGAGGTACGGGAGAAAGAGGTCGATCTGATCGTTCGTATGGTCCGCCTGGTCCGTCATCTTCTCACCCAGCCTCAGACGGTCCTGAGATCGGGACCTCCTTGTTGCGGGTGTTTCCCCGGGGAAACAGCCTGCCCGACGTTTCCGTGCTGTTTCCCCGGGGAAACAGCTACGGGGTGACGCCCTTGCCCTTTGCCTTCAGCGCTGCCAGCGCGTCCGCTACCAGGGCTACGATCTCCTCGTCGCTAGCCCCGGACCCGGAGTGGATGCGCACGGTTGCGCCGTTCCGGTTGGCGGAGAGGACGGAGATCGCCAGGCGACCATGCACCGAGTCGGCGCGGAACAGAGGATCCCCCTCCGCGGCCGTGCCCTGCGCGGCGGCGAGGAGTCGTCGAACCACATCCCCGGAAGGCACGCCGGCCTGACCCGTCTTGCGGCGATCAGCCTGTTCGGCGGCGAGCGCGCTGGCCTCAGCCTTGACCTTTTTTACCGCGTGCGCGCCGTCGCTCGCCAGCGCGGCCAGTTTCTGGGCGAGGCCGTAGCAGGCTTTGAGTTGAATGTCGGCCGGGCTCGCAAAAGCGGCAACGGCCCAGTCGGGCAAGGCCGCCACGGTGAGCATCTTGGAGAGCCACCCGCGGGAGAGGTTAAGGCGCTCGGCCATCCGGTTCTGGCGATCGTTGTAGAAGGTCTTCAGCGCGTGCCGGTAGTTCCGCGCCCGTTCGAAATCGGACACGTCACGCCGTGCCCGGTTCTCGAGGTCAGCAAGTCGGAAGGCGCTCTCGTCATCGAGATTGTGCACCTGCGCGAGCAGCAGGGTGTCGGGATAGTTGTTTGCTCGCAGCCAGCTGATGGTCCAGTGTCGCCGCGTCCCGGCGATCAGCTCGTAATCATGCTCGGGGTCGTCGCTTAGCCGTCGGACGATGACCGGAACCTTCTGGCCACCCTCGGCGAGAATGGAGTCGATCAGGTCGCGGCAGTTGTCCTCGGTCAGGCTGGCCTGGTGCCGGGCGTTGCCCGGCCAGATCCGCACGCGCGCGGGATCGAGCAGGAGCTGGGTGACCTGTTTCACCTCGCCCGTCGCGAGCCGCGCCAACGCCGACTCGCGGGCGAGGAGCGCAGTGCTGGCCAGCCGATGCGCCGGCGCAGCTTCGGAGGAGGGGAGGGTGGCGGGCGTTTCGGCGGTATCCGTCGGCGCTGGATTCGGCTCGCTGAGCAGCGAGGTCAGGTAAGCGGATTGACGTTTGGACATCTCGCTCTCCCTACACCGCAACCTGCAGCGCCACTGGGTTGACGGCGTCCGTACGGCCCCATCGGCGGCGGATCAGCTGTTCGATCTGCGACAGGGCTTCATCCATGTTGGAGCGGCAGCGCTTGTGTGTCTTGGGCGTGCCGATCGGCTTTTCCAGCTCGTAGACGCTCATCATCCGTAAGGCAGCGTGGCTGATCTCGGCCGATTCGAGGATCGGCACCGGCAGCAGGGAGGCGCCGAAGGCCTGCTCCATAACCTGCTGCACCATGTTGTGACTGGGGTCGTTCGAATTGAATTTGGAGCAGATCAGCCGGCAGAAGTCGTACTCGACCGAGATGCCTGCGGCGGTCAGCTGGTTGATCACCTGATCCATCATCGAGAGGAACTGCACGGTCGAGCAGAAGTCCGGCGTCGTCGCCGCCAGGGGCACCAGCAGGGCGTTTGCGGCCTGCATGACGGCGAGCGAAATTGTGCCAAGCGCCGGCGGCGGATCGAGAAGGACAACGTCGTAGTCAAGGGCCAGATGGAACAGCCCTTCGCGCAACTTGCGGAAGCGCGACGCCAGCCCGCCCGCGCCGGAGCTACCGGCGGCCGCTAGCTCGTATTCGACGTCGAACATCTGCAGGTTCGACGGGATCAGGTCGACGTTCGGCCAGACGGTCTTCTTAACCGCGTAGCGAAGGTCGTCCTCAGTGGGCTCGATGGAGAGATAGGGGTAGAGGGTCTCCTCACGACGTATGGCGAAATGAGGATTGAAGCCAAACAAGGTCGTTGTGGTGGCTTGGCTGTCGCAATCCACGACGAGCACTCGGTAGCCGGCGACGGCGAGATAGTGGGCCAGGTGGGTCGTTACCGTGGACTTGCCGACGCCCCCCTTGAAGTTCTGGACGGTGATGATGGCCGGCGGGTCGGCCGGGCCGCGCCGCGGGGAGGCACCGAGCACCTCGCGCATGTTGAGCAGGGCGGGGATGCTGTAGCCGAGGCGCCGGCCGGCTTCGCTCTCCGGCGGCGGAGGCAGGCGGCCGTCTTGTTCGGCCATGCGTATGCGGTTCGTGGAGCATCCGAGCAATTCAGCCGCTTCGGCGATCCCGATGCGCACGTTCAGCGTCTTCAGATTGCCAGGTAGGAAGGCGGTTCGGCGCAGCCGTTCGACCATCTGTTCCCCGGAGTGCGCAAGCTGGCCAATCCGCTCGGCGTCGCCCAAAGTTGCATTCATTGTCGAACTGTCCCGTGAGGAATCACGCTGGCAGCATCAGGTGAATCGGCTTGAATGAAAACCGACGTGAGCAGCCTCAAAGAGGTTCAATTGGGCGCGGATGGTTAACAGCAGGTTTACCTGAAGCTCGGACGTTCAGCCGGTCGTTCTCATTGCGATCCGGGCGCGCCGCTAGTGTACGTCGAGGCTGTTTCCCCAGGGAAACAGCTGCCAGGGGCCACGAAACCAGTGAACACTCAGTCCACTAGATCACCTATCCTATTGTCCCAGAACAACAATTAACGCAGGCGTGGTCTCGGTAGCCTGATGCCGAGCGCCCCCCTCGCAGATCGGAACGCAGCAGCAGTACCCGACCTCATACATCCGGTCCAAGCCGCCGAGGCCCCTCGTTCAGAATCGAGTCGGGCGAACGCATGAAGATGGGCCTGACGCAGCTCACCGACCGTGGCCTCGCTCATCAGGGTGCGGTGGGTCAGGTAGCGTTCTTGAGCAGCACCGGCGGTCGAGTCTTTTAGACCTTACGGCTGGAGCTTCTGCGCGTGCAGCCCAAGTCTTGCGCTTCGGGCCCGGGCTTCAGCGGCGGCGTAGCGCCCGGCTGAGAACTTCGGCCAATCAACCGCGAGGCCAGCGCCGACGATCCGCTCCGCGATATCCCGCCCACTGGCGTCCTCACAGCGCGCGACGATCCGCTCGTGTGAGCGGCCGCCAGTATCGCGGCATCGGACAGGTCCGAGGGCCAGGGCTTGCGCCATCAGCCGCGTGGCGTCTCGCCCCTCGGGCGTTCCCGCCTCGGGGGCGTCGATCCCCCACAGGCGGATGCGTGTCGGCCCGAGCGCCAGCGTGTCGCCATCGATCGGTCGCGCCTGGCCGGAGAGCGGGGGAGGGGCCGGCGCCCGCGCCGAGATGTCCCGCGTCAGTTGCGGCCCGACCCATGCCGCCAACAGCGCGAAGCTGAGCAGAAAGAGCAGGCGGCCCGCTGGACCGGTTCGAGCCTGCCCGCCCAACTTGGGAATCATTCGCAACATTTACCATCCTGGCGTATTGCGGGGCTTGCGCAACCCAAGGTACATCTTGCTTATCGGCACAGCCGATGGGGTTGGAGGCTTTCTTTGCGCCGCGCGCGCCGGCGAAGGAGCTCGTCCGTGCTGCCCCCTGAGCAAGACATCGCTCGCAAAGCTTTCGACACGATCAGCGAGGCCCAGGAGGCCAAGAGTATCCCCGAGCTCGAGGCGGTGTTCGCCGAAAGTCTGGCGCCGTTGGGCGTGGATGTCTTTGTTGGCGTCCAGATCGCCGATCCGCTTCGCGATCGCCAGGTTGAGGTCACCTTCGGGCGCACGCATGAGGCATGGTATTCGCACTACCAGGCCGAAGGCCACGCAGCGCGCGATCCCGTGGTGCGGGAGATGCTCCGCTCGACCGAGCCGCTGTTCTGGAGCGACCTGCCCGCACGCCGCGGCGGACTGAAGCCCGAAGAGGCGCGCGTCATGGAGGAGGCGCGCTCTTTCGGCCTCCACGAAGGGTTGATGACGCCGCTGCACCATGTCGATGGCTCTGTGTCGGCGGTGCTGCTGATGGGCGAGCGTATGGCCTCGGACGCGCCGGACACCCGGGCGGCCCTGCACCTGCTGTCGATCTACTACGGGTCCTTGGCCCGAAAGCTTCGCCAATCCGAACACGAGGCCGCGCGGCAGACAGCCAAGCTTAGCACTCGGCAACTTGAGTGCTTGCGATGGGCCCGCGAAGGCAAGAGCTCCTATGTGATCGGCCAAATCCTCAGCCTTTCCGCTCGCACGGTGGACGAACACCTGGCGACCGCGTGCAAGAAGCTCGGCGTGCACACCCGGATGCAGGCCGTGGCGCAGGCCCTATTGCTCGGGTTGCTGGAACGAACAACCCCGTAAACTTGCGGGGTCGTCCGGCAAACCCGGGCGGCACAACCATCGGCTGAACCCAAGCAGAGGTCCGCCGATGAAGGTCCACATCGTCACCGCCGCCAATCGTGATCGTTACGGGCGCGAGCTCGAACAGATGCACCGGCAGCGGCACGAGGTGTTCGTCGGCGGCCTCGGGTGGACGGAGCTGGCCCAACGGGACGGTCTGGAACGGGACCAGTTCGACGACGGCTCGGCCGTCTATCTCCTGGCGATGGAGAACGGCGACGTGCAGGGCAGCCTGCGGCTGCTTCCGACCTGGCGTCGGTGCATGCTCACCGAATGCTGGCCGCAGTCGGTGACGCGTGGGGAGGCTCCGCGCGGCCCGGGCGTGTGGGAGTGGACCCGTTGGTGCCCCGGAACGCTGGCGCGGCCCAAGACCCTCGTGCGCGCCCGCCGCGCCCTCATCCTAGCGGCGCTCGAGTTCGCCCGCAGCCGCCTCATCGAGACCTATCTCACCTTTTGCGACACCAAGTTCGTCGGGCAACTGGTCGAACTGGGCTGGAACCCAGAACCGCTTGGGCTGCCTGAGCCTTACCGGCAGGGTCAGGCCGTGGGGGTGGTCTGGCCCGTTGAAGATGGCCTCCTCGAACGCACCCGCGCGCTGTTCAAGGTCCGCGATCCGGTCTCCCTTGAGGCTCCCGCGAGGGGACGCATCTCGGCGCCCGTGTGGGTTCTCGAGCAGCTGCTGGAGGCGCAGCCGGAGTCGGAGAGCCCCGCCCCCATAGCCACCCAGCTGGCTGCCTGACGGGGGAGGGGACCCGATGCTGATCGAGCTCTCCGCGGCTATGGCTCTGGCGCAGCAGTGCGCGCCGCAAGTTGCGCCCGAGACCCTACTTTCCGTGGTTCGCACAGAGAGCCGGTTCAATCCCCTCGCGATCAACGTGAACAGCGGCGTGAGGCTCGCCCGGCAACCGCGCACCAAGGCTGAAGCGGTGCGAATGGCGCAGACCCTGCTGCGGTCGGGAGCCAACTTCGACATGGGCCTTGGCCAGATCAACAGCAAGAACCTGGGCTGGCTCAAGCTGTCGGTCGAGGACGCCTTCGAAGCTTGCCCGAACCTGGCGGCCGCAGGCCGCGTCCTGACCGAGAACTACGCCACAGCGTCCCGCCGCACGGGCGACCCTCAGGGCGCGCTCCGCGTCGCGCTCTCCCTCTACAACACCGGCGACGTCGGTCGCGGCTTCCGCAACGGCTATGTCGCCAAGGTCGAAGCCTCGGCGCGCACCGTCGTGCCCGCCATCGCCGTTCAGGGGGCCGCGCCGATCGCGCAGCCCCCGCAAGCAGACGCTGGAGCCGCCGGCGCGGTGCGCCTCACGGCCGAGCCGCCGCCCCCGCCCAGCTGGGACATCTTCGCCCGCCAGAGCGGCGGTGACCGCCTGGTGTTTTCCGCCCCGTCCGTGGGGCGCTGACGTGATCGAGAAAAGGGAGACCACCCATGCAGATCATCTCCGCTCCTGAGGGCGGGTCCTTGCGGCGCTACGCGGCCGTGGGAGTCATGGCCGGGCTGCTGAGCCTGGTCTTGTTCGAGCCGGCCCTGGCGCAGACCGCAGGCTCCAACGTCGAAGGGTTCCTGCAGAACATCGTCGACATGCTGACCGGCAATATCGCCCGGTTGATCGCGATCATCGCCGTGGTGCTGCTGGGGTTCAGCGTGATGTTCGGCCTGCTGGATATCCGCCGCGCCGGCGTGGTGATCCTGGGCATCGTCGTGGTGTTCAGCGCCGCCTGGGTGGTTGGCCAGATCACCGGCGGGGCCGTCGCCTAGGGATCCTGCGCCATGACGGACGAGCCGCTCACCGAAGACATGCTGTTCCTGGCCTGCACGCGCCCGGCGATGCTCCTCGGCGTGCCGCTCGAGGCCATGAGCGTCAATATGATCCTGACGGGCCTGATCTTCCTCGCCGGCGGCACCCCGCTCTACCTGCTGAGCGGCGTGGTTCTCCACGTCATCTTCCGGGCGATCGTCAAGAACGACCACAACGCCTTCCGGGTGCTCTTCATCTGGTTCGACACCAAGGCCCGGGCGCGCAACGCCGGCTGGTGGGGCGGCAGCTCGATCACGCCTTTGCCGGTTCGCCGCTGCTATCGGCCAGAGGAGGTCACCCATGGCTGACGGCAGCCAAGGCCTCGTCACGCAGGTCGTACAGCCCTCCCGGCGGGTGATCGGACGCGAGCAGACGCTCGGCCGTCAGCTGCCCTACGCGCGGCACGTGACCGACACCATCATCGCCCTAGACACTCGAGCGCTGATGATGAGCTTCCGCCTCGACGGGGTGTCTTTCGAGACGGCCGACACGCGCGACCTCAACGACTGGCACGCCAAGCTGAACGGCGCGTGGCGCAACCTCGCCGACGACCGGCTGGCCATCTGGACGCATCTCGTGCGCCGGCTGGACAGCGGCTATCCGGAAGGGGGATTCCAGTCGTCCTTCGCGCGCCGGCTCGACCAGGCCTACCGGGAGCGCATCTCCCGCACGCGCCTCTTCGTCAACGAACTCTATGTCACCCTGGTGCTGCATCCAGGCTTCGGCGCGAGCGAGCGGCTGGCGGGCCTGATGGTCAAGTTGAAGCGCGCCCGCAGAGCGGGTGGGGAGGTGGAGCCGGAGGCCGTCGAGCACCTGCAGGAGAAGGGCAGGGACCTCGAGCAGTACTTGGCCAGATACGGCGCGCAGCCGCTCGGTCTCTACGAACGCCGGGGCCTGGCCTTCTCCGAGCCCATGGAGTTGCTCCATCTGCTCCTGACGGGCCGCCACCAGCCGATGCCCCTGGTGAGCGGCCATCTCGGGCGCGCGATCTACTCGAGCCGCGTCATCATCGGGCGAGAGAGCCTTGAGATCCGAGAGCCTGGCGAAGAGCGCTTCGCGGGCATGTTCGGGGTCAAGGAATATCCCGCGACCACGCGGCCGGGGCTCTGGGACGAGCTGCTGAAGGCCAAGTACCCGTTCGTCGCCACCCAGTCCTTCAGCTTCCTCTCGAAGCCCGCGGCCAAGGCCGTGATGGAGCGCCGTCAGAACCAGATGGTGCGGGCGGGCGACCGAGCCGCCTCCCAGATCGAGGGTCTGAGCGAGGCCATCGACGAGCTGATCAGCAACCGGTTCGTGATGGGCGACCACCAGTTCTCTCTGCTGGTCTACGGCGAGACGCCGAAGCGGCTGCAGGACCACATGTCGTTGGCGCGCGCGACCCTCGCGGACTCCGGCGTGCTGGTGGCGCGGGAGGACCTGGCGCTCGAAGGGGCGTTCTGGTCGCAGTTCCCAGGCGCCTTCAGCTACCGCACGCGGCCGGCCGCCGTCACGTCACGCAATTTCGCGGCGCTCGCGCCGTTCCACACCTATCCGGCGGGCCGGCGGAACGGAAATCATTGGGGCGCGCCGGTCGCGCTGCTCCGCACCTCGGCCATGTCCCCGTTCTACTTCAACTTTCACACCGGCGACATCGGCCACACCTTCATTTGCGGGCCCACGGGCAGCGGCAAGACCGTCGTCCAGAACTTCATGCTGGCCCAGCTGGAAAAGCTCGGCGCCCAGCAGATCTTCATCGACAAGGATCGTGGCGCGGAGATCTTCGTCCGCGCTTGCGGGGGCGCCTATCTGCCGCTGCGCAACGCCGCGCCGACCGGCTTCGCGCCGTTCAAGGCTCTGGAATACTCCCCGGCGAACCTGCTCTTCCTCGGCCAGCTTGTCCGCAAGCTGGTCACGCCGGCGGACCGTCCGCTCACGGTGCAGGAGGAGCGGCGGATCGACGAGGGTATCCGCGCGCTCGCTCCGTTGCCGCAGGCCGACCGCTCGCTGGAGGCGCTTCGCCAGCTGCTGGGGCAGCGCGACCCGGAAGGCATTGGCGCCAGGCTCGAACGCTGGACCCGCACCGGCCCGCTCGGCTGGGTGCTGGATAACGAGGCCGATCAGGTGACCCTCGAGGGGCGTTTCCTCGGCTTCGACATGACGGACTTCCTCGACAACGCCGAGGTCCGCACACCGATCATGATGTACCTGTTCCACCGCATCGACGCCCTGGCAGATGGGCGGCGGCTGGTCGTGGACATCGACGAGTTCTGGAAGGCTTTGGGAGACGAGGCCTTCCGCGGGCTCGCCCAGGACGGCCTGAAGACCTACCGCAAACGCAACGCGATGATGGTGTTCGGGACCCAGAGCCCATCGGACGTCCTGAAGTCGCCGATCGCGCCCACCATCGTCGAGATGTGCGCGACGAAGATCTACCTGCCCAACCCCTACGGCTCGGCCAAGGATTACGTCGACGGCTTCGGCCTGACGAACGAGGAGTTCCGCCTGATCCGCGAGGAGCTCGCGCCGGAGGCGCGCCAGTTCCTCGTCAAGCAAGGACACAACTCGGTCGTCGTCGAACTGAACCTGAACGGGCTCGAGGACGAGCTGGCCATCCTGAGTGGCCGCACCGAGACCGTCGAGCTGCTCGACCGGATCCGCGCTCGCCATGGCGACGATCCGGCCGTCTGGGAGCCGATCTTCCACATCGAGAGAAGGAGCCTGCGATGAGGCGCCCACTTCTTCTGAGCGCGACCGCCATCATCTTCGCGGCTGCCGCGGCGCCTAGCCAAGCCCAGATGACTGTCACCGACCCCGGCGCTTACGCCCGCATGCTCCGTCAGATCCGGGAGGCGCAGGCGCAGCTCACGGAACTCCGGGCACAGGTCCAGCAGGGCACAGAACTGATAGGGCAGGGTAAGGCGCTCTACGACAGCCTCAACAAGGCGGCCGACGTAAACAGCATCGGCGGCCTTTTGAGCGCCCCGACCGTGCGCAACCTACTACCTGCCGAGTTTTCCGACGCTCAGAAGCTGATGAGCGCGGACCTTCAGGACCTCGGATCGCTTGCGTCACGTGCAACCACGATCCGAGATGCCAATCGGATCTATACGCCAGCAACGACGACCGCCCTCAGCCAGGCAGAGGAATACTACCGCACGAGCTTGGAGAAGGCTGGGGTGCGGGCCGCTCGCGACATGGCGGTGGGCGAGCGGGTGACGCAGACGGCCGATCAGCGGCTGCAGGGCCTGGAACAGCTGCGCCAAGCCTTAAGTACCGCTCCGAACGCGCGAGCCGTCCTCGATCTGCAAGCGCGCATCGATGCCGAAACCGCATTGATCCAGAACGACCAGATGCGTCTGCAGGGAGTCGCTATCATGCAGGCGGCGGACCAGCGATTGCAGGACCAGCGAGAGCGCGAGGAGGTCGCTCGGGGCCGAGAGGCCTTGATTGCTCAATACCGGGAGGGCCTGCGGTGAAGAAGGCGTGGCTCGTAGCGCCTCTTCTTCTGGCGGCCTGTGGTGGAGAGCCGCGCTCCACTTCGTACTTCAGTGAGCACCCTCAGGAAGCAGCCAAGGTCCTTTCCGATTGCCGCCAAGGCGCTCACCGCGGGGAAGAATGCCAAAACGCGGAACTCGCGGCGGCAAACGTAGAGCGCGATCGAATGATCGCGAAGTACCGCGAAGGTCTCGCCCGGTAATGTCATGATAGACATTTTCACCCGCGCCTATGACAACCTGCAGTCCCGCCTCGACAGCTTTTTGGGCGATGGCGTCTCCAATGTAATACAGGAAGTAGATGGCCCTCTACGAGTTGCCCTACTTTTGTACTTCGTCCTTTACGGCATCGCTATTCTCCGTGGCGTCATCGACGAGCCAATCATGGACGGGGTGATGCGTATGATTAAGCTCGCATTCGTCTACTCGATTGCGACGACGGTTGCGTACAACGACTGGGTTACAGAGCCCCTGTTCCGGGTGCTCCCAAACGCACTGACCACGGCGATTAGCGGCCAAGCTACCCCATCGGTGGGCTCCGCATTTGACGAATACTTCAGCCGAGGAGGGATCCTCGCCCAGGAAACATTCAAGACGGCGAGTCCGGTGAATCCCGGGCCTTATCTCACAGGCGCGCTAGTCTACCTGGTAACAGCCTTCACAGCCGCGGTCGGATTCGGCGTGACAATGATCTCGATGATCGCCTTATCCCTCGTCATCGCGTTGGGCCCGATCTTCGTTGCGTGCATCGTCTTCGAATCGACTCGGAAGTTCTTCGTTGGCTGGCTTTCGCAGTGTCTAAACTACGTACTGCTCTTCGCGCTAATCGTCACGATTTTCCAGATGATCCTTTCGATCATCGCGGATGAATGGGGATCACTGGACGGCGCAGCCCAGCCCGAAGCAGCAGCCATGGTGTTCGTCGCCTTCTCGCTGCTCGGTGCCATTTTCTTCCTCGCAACCCCGATGATCGCCTCCGGCATCAGCGGTAGCGCATCACTTGCCGTGAAAGATTTCGCACGCGCAGGAGCCTGGATGCATCACCACGCCTCGCGGGTGCCAACGCCAACACTTCCAAAGTGGGGGAGCGCTGGTGGGGGCTCGGTTTCCCGTGGGTCGCAAAACAACTCGAGACGCGCAGCATAGGACCGGATCATGGGTTCCAAATACCTCCTAGTCTGTGCAGCTGTGCTCATCGCAACTTCTGCGGGCTCAACTGCAACGGCGCGTGACAAGCCCCGGGCCTGCAACGGCAAGGACCGCCGGCCAGCAAACATCTACGGGTCCGTTCTGCCGGGCTCTCCCGTGCCCGCGACCGTCACGGCGAGACCGGACGCAAGCCCGGGCAAACCCCCAGTCATCAACACCGTTCCGAACGGCGCCCCGCCTAAGCCTGCCGCCTCCAACGGCAAGCCTGCCAAGCCACAACGGCTGTCCTCGCTTCCCTCTTACCCGAGCTGCTGAACCGTCATGACCGGCGTCCCCGCAACTGACCTGCAGGCCTATTTTCGTGAAGCGCGCTCCTGGGACCAGGATCGCGCCCTGGCTGCGGAGCGATCGCGGCGCTTCGCCTGGATCGTGGCCGGTGTAGCAACCGCCACAGCTGTCGCGTCGATCGCTGCGGTGACCGCTCTCTCCCCGCTGAAGTCGGTCTCGCCTTTCGTGGTTCGCGTGAACCAGACGACGGGAGCCGTGGACGTCATGACAGCGCTCAACGGCGCCAAGCCGACTCAGTACGACGAAGCCGTCGACAAGTATTTCCTCGCCCAGTACGTCCGCGCCCGCGAAGGATGGATCGCTCCCGCCGCAGCGGAGAACTTCCGCTTCGTCTCGATCCTCTCGACGCCCGACGAGCAGGAGCGTTGGGCGGCAGCGGCCCGGCCAACGAACCCTCAGAGCCCGCAGGCGGTCTACGGGCCGACGGGGCTGGCCGACGTCCAGATCCGCAACATCAGCTTCATCAACGACCGGGTCGCCAACGTGCGTTTCCACCGCACGGTGCGTCAGGCGACGGCCACGACGGAGAGCGATTGGATCGCCACCGTCACCTTCGGCTACACCAAGGCGCCCATGCTGGAGTCCGACAGGCTTCGTAATCCGCTGGGCTTCCAGGTGGAGAGCTACCGGTCGGATCCGGAGATTCCGCGATGAGACGGCGGCTGCTTTCCCTTGCGATGGCCGCCGCACTCGCGGGCGGGCCGGCGCTTGCGGCGCAGACGCCTCGCCCAGGCACGGCCGATCCCCGGATCAAGCTCGTCGATTACGATCCTTGGCAGGTTTACCAGATCGTCGGCGCGTTCCGCACGGCGACCCAGATCATCTTCAGCCCGCAGGAAGAGGTTCTGCACGTCGCGCTCGGCGACACGGTGGGCTGGGAGGTGGCCGCCGAGACCAACATCCTCTTCGTGAAGCCTCGTGAGAAGACCGGCGCCACGAACCTGATCGTCACCACAAAGCGCGGCGGGGAGACCCGCAACTACACCTTTGAGCTTCGCACCCGCTCAGGGCCGATCTCCGCGACCACGCCGGACACCTACTTTCAAGTGCGCTTCCGTTACCCGGAAGAGGAGCGGCTGAGACAGGCCTTGGCGGCCCAGCAGGGCGCGGTGCAAACCGCACTCGACGTCGGCGTGGTCACGGGGGTCCGGAACCTCAACTACACGGTCCAAGGCTCGTCGAAGATCCAGCCGTCCGAGGTGAGCGACAACGGCCAATTCACCGTGCTGCGCTTCCCCGGCCAGCGCGAGATGCCGACCATCTACACAGTCTCCCCGGACGGGTCCGAAGCCCTGGTGCCGTTCGACGTTCGGGGCGAGTTCGTGGTGATTCACGCCGTCGTGCCGCAACTGCATCTGCGCAGGGGCCGCGAGGTGCTCTGCATCTACAACGAGGCTGTGCAGCCCTATGGCGTGAACTACGGCACCGGCACGGCCTCGCCCATGGTCCAGCGCACCCAGCCCCAGGGAAGCAACCGATGACCGACACCCTCGCCACGTCGGGCGAGCCGCCGCGCCGCCCGCGCCTCCCCGACGACCTTGCGGCTCGCTACGGCGAAGCGGCGGCCGAGCCGCCGGAGGAGGGCCTGCGTCGGCCCGCCAATGATGAGCCCGCGGCGGAGCGCGGCATCTCGCCCGTCGGCCGCCGTTTCGGCTCAGGGGCTCAAGGCAAGATTCTCGGCATGGTCGGCATGGTGGCCGCAGCTGGCCTGCTCATCGTGGCCACGTGGGACCGCGGCGACGCCAAGCCGGACCCGTCGAACCTCGAGAAGACGCCAGCCCGCCAAGTCGTCAACTACGAGGGGCCCGACGCGGACTCTCCGCTGTTGTCTCAGGCGGCGCATGATCCCAATGCGCCGGTGCTAAACCCGGACGGGACGTTGACGGGAGGAGGCGAGGGAGGTGGAGGCGTACCGCCGATGCAGCCCTCGCAAGCCGTCGGTCCCAGCGCGGCTGATCAACGGCGGCAATTGGCGGAGGCCGCACGACGGGCGCCGATCATCGCCTATTCCGCGAACCGCGGCGTCGGCGGCCTCGCCGCGTCCGCCGCCTCAGCGGCAGAAGACGCGCGCGGAGCCACCGAGCTCGACAAGTTGCGGCGGACGGGCGGGGTGGCGCAGGCGCGCGCCGAGATGCTGCCGGACCGCAATTTCCTGATCACGGCCGGATCGAACATCCCCTGCGTCCTACAGACGGCGCTCGACAGCTCGGTTCCGGGCTACGCCACCTGCCTCGTGCCGCGCGACGTCTACTCGGACAATGGTCGCGTCGTGCTCATGGAGAAGGGCACCAAGGTGCTTGGCGAATACCGGGGCGGCATCCGGCAGGGCCAGAAGCGGCTTTTCGTGCTCTGGACGCGCGCGGTCACCCCGAACGGCGTCGCGGTCAACCTGGCGTCGCCGGCCGCGGACGGCTTGGGCCGGGCCGGCTTCGACGGGAAGATCGACACCTTCTTCTGGGAGCGGTTCGGCGGCGCGCTGCTGCTCTCAATCATCGATGACGCCGCCAACATCGCAGCCCAGAGCGCCGGACGGGGCCGGTTCAACTCCACGATGGAGGTGCCGAGCGAGACCGCCAGCATCGCGCTGCAGAACTCCATCGGCATCCCGCCACGCCTGCGGAAGAACCAGGGCGAGGAGGTCTCGATCTTTGTCGCCCAGGACCTCAACTTCGCCGACGTTTACGGGCTCGCCCTGCGGTGACGGATACCGCGGTCCTGCGCCACCACCTGACGCCGCTCGCGCCCCTTCTGGAGGCGCCGGATGTCACGGAGCTGGTGATCAATCGTCCTGGCGAGGTCGGGGTGGAGCGGCCTGGCGGCTGGCGCTGGCACGATGCGCCGGACCTGACGCCTGAGTGGCTCTCAACGCTCGCCACGACGGCCGCAGCCTTCACCAACCAGGACGTGACGGCGGCGGAGCCCGTCTGCTCGACGGTGCTGCCGGGCGGCGAGCGCTGCCAGATCGTGCTGCCGCCGGCGGCGGAGCGCATCTCGTTCACGATCCGCAAGCCGTCGTCGTCGGACTTCGGCATGCAGGACCTGGTGGCGGCGGGTCTCTTCGAGGGGGCAAGATCCGCAACTGAGGAGCTTGCGCCGGAAGAGACCGAGCTCATGGCGCTGAGGGACGCCGCGCGCTGGCCGGAGTTTTTCGACCTCGCCGTCCGGGCTCGGAAGAACATCCTGATCAGCGGCGCGACTGGCTCGGGCAAGACCACCTTCTCCAAGACGCTGATCAAGATGATCCCGTCAGACGAGCGGCTGCTGACCATCGAGGACGCGCGCGAACTTTCGGTGCCTCATCGGAACGTCGTGCATCTGATCTACGCTAAGGACGGCCAGGGACTGGCGCGGGTGGGCGCGAAGCAGCTGTTGGAGAGTGCGCTGCGGATGCGGCCGGACCGCATCCTGTTGCAGGAGCTGCGGGACGGCACGGCGTTTTTCTACCTTCGCAATGTGAACTCGGGACACCCCGGCTCGATCACCACGGTGCACGCCGATTCCGCCCAGCTCGCCTTCGAGCAGCTGACGCTCTTGGTAAAGGAATCCGAAGGCGGTCGCGATCTCTCGCGCGCCGACATCCGCACGCTCCTCCTCCTGCTCGTCGACGTGGTCGTCCAGATGAAGCGCGAGGCGGGGCGCTTCCGCATGACGGAGGTCTACTATGACCCCTTACGCAAGCGCGACACCCGCCGGTAAGGTCTGGCTCGCCGGCCTCGGCGCGACGCTCCTCGTCGGTCTCTGGGTGTCGCTGTGGATGCTGATCACCCTTGGGGGGCTTGGCCAGCTCTCCTCGAACGTAGACCTTGCGGTCCTGCCTCGCTGGCTCTGGTACTACCGCGGCGACCCGGAAGTGGTGCGCTGGCTGAAGATCGGCGCCGTCGCGTCTGGCTTGTTCGTGTCGATGCTGGCGCTGACGGCTGTGTTGCAGGTGCGGCGACCGCTGCACGGGGCCGCTAGATGGGCGCGCGAGGGGGACTTGCGTCGAGCCGGTTTGCGGGCGCGCCGCGGCTTGCTGCTGGGCCGATCCGGCGGCGCCTACCTGCGCTTCGGCGGCTCCGAGCACGTCCTGCTCTACGCTCCGACCCGAACCGGCAAGGGCGTCGGCGTCGTGATCCCAAACCTTCTCGACTGGCCTGACTCCGCCGTCGTGCTCGACATCAAGCGAGAGAACTACGACGCCTCCGCAGGCTTTCGCGCGGCCCACGGCCAGGCCGTGCACCTGTTCGATCCGCTGGCTGCCGATGGGCGCACGGCACGCTTCAATCCGCTGGCCTACATCGACCGTAGCTCGGCGATCGAGGTGCTCGACGAGCTTCAGAAGATCGCAGGCATGCTCTTCACGGCGCCGGAACGGACCGATCCCTTCTGGGCCGAGGCCTCGCGGACCGGGTTTGTTGGGGTGGGCGCCTACATCGCCGAGACGCCGGAGCTGCCGTTCACCATCGGGGAGATCTACCGGCAGCTGACCGTCGGCAATCCCCGCACGCGGTTCCCGGACGTGATCGCCGACCGAGCGTCCAAGAACCGGCCGTTGTCCGCAGGCTGTGTCAACGCCCTCACCGACTTCTGCGCCGCCTCCGAGAACACCTTCGCTTCGGTCCGCCAGACCCTGACCTCGCGTCTGAACCTGTGGCTCAACCCTCTAGTCGACGCCGCCACGAGCGAGAGCGACTTTGATCTTCGGCGCCTGCGGGACGTGCCGACAACTCTCTATCTTGGCGCGTCCCCCGACAACCTCGCGCGCGTCCAGCCCCTCTACAATCTGCTCTTCCAGCAGCTCGTGGACCTCAACACCCGGGAGCTGCCCCGCCAGGATCGCGAGCCGCGCCAGATCCTCGTACTACTCGACGAGTTCGCACGGCTGGGCGCAGCCCCGGTGATCGCCCGCGGCTTCTCGTTCGTGGCGGGGTATGGGCTGCGCTTCCTGGCGGTCTTGCAGAGCCCGTCGCAGCTGCGCGCTGAGTACGGGCACGACATCGCCGAAGAGATCATCTCCAACTGCGGGGTCGAGGTGGTCTTCGCGCCCAAGGAGTTGAAGGTCGCCCACGAGCTCAGCGATCGCCTGGGCTACTACACCACAGGCTCGCAGTCCCGCAGCCGCCCCAGCGTGCTCCTCGCGGGGGGCCGGCGGACAACCACGGATTCCGAGCAACGCCGCGCGCTGATGCTGCCGCAGGAGCTGATGCAGCTGCCGCCTGACCGGCTTCTGGTGCTGCGCGCCGGCGTGCCGCCAGTTCGCGGCCACAAGCTCCGCTACTTCGAGGAGGCGGACTTCACACGCCGTCTGTCGTCGGCGCCCGTTCCCCCGGCGCGCCCGATCCGATCTCCATCGCCCTCTCACCGCCCTGGACCTGACGGTGAGATCGAGCCGGTCTTGCGGCCTCTGACCGAGCATGAGGCCTCGGGAGAGCAGATGCCCACGCCGGAGATGATCAGCCTGGCGCTCGAGGCCGTGGACATGGACGCACCACCCGAGCGCGCCAGCGAGGAAGAGGTGGCCCGATGGGCAGAGGCTTACATCGACCGCGCCGCGCTCGATCGGGCCCTCGACGACGAATTCGAGATCGACGTGCATCGCGAGCATGCGCGCGACGACCACGATGAGCTGATGGCGCGATAGGAGCACGAGCATGGCCGAGGCAGCTGACGACGCCGGCAGGGACCTTCGCGAACCCGACGCCCCCCGAACAACGCGCGAGCGCCAAAAGCCGGAGGGGGAGGTCGCGCCCACCCGCGAGACGCTGAAGCCTTCCTCCGACCGAAAAGTCTCGACCGAGAAGGGTGACGTCCCGGAAAGCCTTCGCAAGCGCTACTATAGCGAGGCCGCGGTCGCCGCCGTCGTGTTCTACGCCGAGTACAATGCGCCCAAGCCCGCCTTCCGGGACACCGGCGGGCGGCTCTCTACATCGGAGACCAATCCCAACACTATTCGCGACATGATCGACGTGGCCGAGCACCGCGGCTGGCGCGCCATTCAGGTCCGCGGAACCGAGGACTTCAAGCGTGAGGTCTGGCTCGAAGCTCAGAGCCGCGGCCTTGAGGTGCGCGGCTTTCGCCCGCACCAGCGCGACTTCCAGGAACTCGAGCGGCGGACCGCAGCACTGGAGAAGGGTTCCATCAGCCCGGCGCCTGCCCGCGAGCAGGAGGGCTCCCCGAGGAAGTCCCAGGCTTCTCGCCCCAGCGAGCGCATCGACTACGATGGGGGCGTTCGAGGTCGGCTGCTGGAGGTCGGGCGAGCGCCATTCCGTGGCCGCGAGGGGGCAGCGCCGGCGCCTTTCGTCCGCATCCAGCCGCCCGAAGGCAAGCCGGTGCAGATCTGGGGAGTGGCGCTGCCGGCGGCGCTCGCCCGATCCGGCGCGAAGGTGGGCGATGAGATCACGCTTCGGCGCGAAGGCGTGGACCGCGTGGGGGACCGCGAGCGCCAGTCCCATCAGCGCAACCGGTGGGTCGTTGAAGCGGAGCGCCTCCGCAACAGCACGCCAGCCGAAGCTGCCCGTGATCCGAAGCTAAGAGGGGCACAAGCCGCACTCGGTGTTGTCGCGAGCGTCGCGCGCCAGCGGCTCGACGCTGAGGCCGCGGACCGCGTCGTGAGGCAGGCGCGCACGAAGGCGGCAGAGCGATTAGAGGCCGGCGCACGCTTCAACGAGCCGAGGGTCAGGGACAGTGGAGCTCAAGAGAAAGTGGCCGCCCGGTTGGATCGGCACGCGGATGGTCCCGAAAGGGTGCGCCGACGCTAAGTCCTAGTTCCGCAAACATCGGCCTACTCGCGGAAACGGTCCGCGTTCCTGCGCCACATGAGGTCGGCGTTTTCATCGTCGTCATCACGCAGGCCATCCGGGTAAAAAACTCGGCCGACAATCGCCATAACTACAAAACAAAGTACGAAAACCGCGAGAACCGCGCGTTGGTCGTGGTCCATGCGTAGGACAGTGGGAGCGAAGCTCAAGGCCAGCCCGATCACGACGACCCACACGATCCCGCCTACGATTTTACGGATCATGGGATCCTCCTCTTAGCCGAGCCTACAGCGTTCTCGTTGGGCAGGCGAGCTGTGCCTAGTCGACCTGACTGGATTGGCGCAGGCCGGAGCCCAGACCGCATAGAACTGGACGCTCTAGTGAACGTACCGCCTTGCGAGCGGGAATGTGCCTCTCCTTGATCGATGTCGCGATGGTTCATAGGCCGAAAGGATAGGTCTCCTCAGGGCCTTGGCGGACGCGGGTGGGTAAGGGTGTCACCGCCGTGGTTTCATCGAACCACACGTACGCGTCGAACTGCAGAGGCAGGATGCACGCCGAGTAGTGGCTCCAGCGTTCCGTCTCCGGCCGATAGATTACACCGATGAACCGCTCGAGCTTGGGGTCCATCAGCCGCTGCCGCAAGTGCGGGTGGGCGGTTTCGCGCAGGTCGAGCAGGAAGGCGCCGACGCCGCTGTCGTGCGCCAGGCGCTCGTAGCTGTCCGGGCGCGAAGGGTTGACGGACTTGATTTCGATCGGTCCATCCCAATCGCTCGCGCAGGCCACGGTCCCCGAGTGGGTGCCGAACCCGATCAGGGCTGCGTCTTGGCCGAAGCGCTCGCGGCAGAGCTGACCGATGTTCAGCTCTGCGCGAACAGCTCCGATCTCTGTCTTCGAAGCGTCGCCGATGTGCGAGTTGTGGGCCCAGACCACGGCCTTTGCGCCCGGCCCGCGGGCATCCAGCACCGCGCAGAGGGTCTCGAACATATGGGTGTCGCGAAGATTCCAGCTCTCGGCCGCGCCGTAGTACATGGCCCGGTAATAGGCCTCCGCGTTCTTCACCAGGCGCGCGTTGGCCGCGGCGTCCAGGAAGCTGTCGCTGTCCTGGGCGGCGTAGTGGAGCCGCTTGGCGAGCAAGTCGCTCAGCATCTTCACGACACCGGCCTCGCAGGAGGCGTAGCCGCTCGTCAGCGCCATGCGACCGTAGGTTTGCGGCTCCTTCGCCCAAGGGGTGAGGCAGCCATACCGCTGGCGCGCCACCCCGGCCGCCTCGGGGTCGACCCGATCAAGGTAGTCCAGGACGGCGCGAATGGAGGCCGAAAGGTTGTAGAGGTCCAGGCCATAGAACCCGGTTCTCGCCTGCGCAGGGCGTGCGAGGTTCCAGCCGCGGAGCCACTCGATGAAGGCCTCCACGTCGGTGTTGCGCCACATCCAGGTGGGGAAGCGGCGGAACGGCGGCTCGGCATGCGCGGGGGCGGGGCGCTCCCGGACGTAGCGATCCAGGCTTGCCGCATCCGGCCAGTCCGCCTCCACGGCGACGATGGAGAACCCATGGGCTTCGATCAGCCGCCGGGTGATGGCCGCGCGGGCGCGGTAGAATTCGCTCGTCCCGTGGCTGGCTTCGCCGAGCAGGACCACGCGTGCGTCGGCGAAGCGATCGAACAGGGCGCCAAAGCCGGGATCATCGAGCGCGGGCAGCGGCTCGGCTGCGGCGCGGATCAGCTCGGCGATCGGCGGCTGCGAGGCGGGCTCGCGGAAGCTGCGGGGCTCAGGCGGCCGACGGGCCCGGACGTCCTCGGCCCAGCCATGCTGTCCGATCAGCGGCACGAACGTGACGGCCCCCAGGTCCTCCTCCTCGAAGTGCGTCGCTGCGGTTCGAGTGACCTTCACCAGGCGTTGCTCCTGCTGCGTCTCCCCGAGGGGCATGACCAGCCGGCCGCCGATGTCGAGTTGATCTTTCAGGGTCTCCGGGATCGCCGGGCCGCCCGCCGCCACCAGAATAGCGTCGAAGGGGGCCGCCTCCGGCCAGCCCAAGGTGCCGTCGCCTGTGCGCACCTCGACATTGTCATAGCCTAGCCGCCGGATGCGCTCGGCCGCTGCGCGCGAGAGCGCCTCATGGCGTTCGATCGCGTAGACGCGCGCTGCGATGCGACTCATGACTGCGGCCGCGTATCCGGACCCGGCCCCGACCTCCAGCACGTGGTCGCCTGCCCGGATCTCGGCGGCCTCAATCATGGCCGCGACGATGAAGGGCTGCGAGATCGTCTGCCCGGCCTCGATCGGCAGCGGCGTGTCTTCGTAGGCGAACTCCTGAAGCCCTTCGGGCACGAACGCCTCGCGCGGCACCTGGCGCATGGCGTCGAGCACGTGGCTGTCCCGCACGCCTCGAGCAGCCAGTTGCCGATCGATCATGAGCTCACGTTGGTGCGCTAGATCCAGCATGGCGCAACTCCTTCGCGCGGCCGATTCTTCGTGCCGCAGGAGGGAAGGGGACGAGCCCCTTCCCTCTTTTTCTCAGTGCGGCGCGGCTTGGCCGGAACCCGCTTCGCCGCCGGCGCCCGCCGGGCTTTTCTGGGCTTGGCCTGACGCTGGCTCCTGACCGGATGTGCTCGCCTGACCGCTGGCGCCCTGGATCTGAATGCGCCGCGATCGCGCTTGCTGAGCGCTCTTGGGCACGGTGACGGTCAGGACGCCATTCTGGAAGCTCGCCTTCACCTCGTCCGGGTTGGCCTGGAAAGGTAGGCGCAGCGACCGCTGGAAGCGGCCATAGCCGCGCTCGACGAGGTGATAGTTGGTCTTCTCGTCTCCCTTTTCCTGCTCGAACTTCTTTTCGCCGCGCAGCGTGAGCAGGTCGCCGTCCAGGCTGACCTCGATGTCCTTCTCGTCGACGCCCGGCAGCTCTGCGCAGACACGGATCTCCTTGTCGGTTTCGGCGACGTCGACGCTGGCGTTGAAAGTGGCGACCGAGCCGCCGCCGCCCTGAGCCGCCGGCGGCGCGAAGCTGCGCGATCCGCGGAAGACATCGTCGAACAGACGGTTCACTTCGCGGTGGAGCGAGAGCAGGGGGTCAGCCCCGCCGAAGGGAGTCAGAGATTGCGACATCAGGGCGTCTCCATAATCAAGAGGTGACGTCGCGGGATCAGGCGTCCGGCGACGCGCGGGTCCATGATCGAGCTGCTCTTGCAGCTCGTCTGGAAAGCGCGGGCTGGAGCCGCGAGTTGCAGCGGATGTGCAATTTATTGCACGGAAGCCCGTGCGCCCGTGACGCCTGTTCCGAGACGGCTGTTCTGCTCATGGCCGGGGCGCGACGGGCGCGCATTTTCCTGGGGAGAGCGCCGGATATGACGAACGCCCGCCCCTCCTGATGCGATGAGCCGCCATCCTGCCGGCGTTTTCAGCTGCTCAGGTGGACGGGATTGGCGCTTCGCTCGCAGCGCTCGAAGCGGCCAGAGCCCGGTGAAGGACGTCCGTCGGGGGGCGGCAGACCACCTGAACAAGGACGACGGAACCGGGAGGTTCGCCTTCGAGGAAGATCTCCGTCGACGCGGCCTCAAGGGCCTGCAGCTGCCAGGTGATCGACTCCACCACGCCTTCCTCGAGGCCGTGACCGGTCGCGATGCAGATGCGCTCGCCGACGCGCGGCGGGCTGACCAGCTCGAAATCCCTCGAGGGCCCGTCGGCTCCCTCGATCCAGACCCTCACGCGCATCTTCTCGCCGTCCGCTGAATCATGGGGTTGCTCCTTCAGGTATGGGTGATCAAAGGCACGCCCTGTTCCTCGTTGCGCCCAGGCAAAACCATGACCCGGCCGTCGGCCTCGCGGAACACCAGATTGAGGCGGCGATCGCCGATAGGCAGGTTGTCGAGGCGAAGTTCGCCGATGCCGAGCGGCAGCCGCGGCGCGCGCACGTGGAGCTCCTGTCGCCAGCCGTCCACTTGGAGGCCCAGGCAGGCCTGAAGGATGCCGAACACGGAGGCCGCGGCCCAGGCCTGCGGCAGGCAGGCGACGGGATAGGCCACCGGCGGCTCGCCTGCGTGACGCGGGAAACCGCAGAAGAGCTCAGGAAGGCGCATGTCGAAGTTCACGGCCGCCTCGAACAGCGCCGAGAGCAGTCGCGGCACCGCGTCGGCGCCGCCGTATCGGCGGAAGCCGATCGCGCAGAGGGCCGTGTCGTGCGGCCAGACCGATCCGTTGTGATAGGACATCGGGTTGTAGCGCGGCTGGTCGCTGGCGAGCGTGCGCAATCCCCAGCCGTTCGCGAACCCCGCGCCCAGAAGAGTCCGCATGACCGCCTGGCCCCGTTCGGCGGAAGGGAGCCCGGCGAACAGCAGGTGCCCGGCGTTCGACGCCTTCACGCGGCAAAGCGCGTTCTCGCCGTCGAGCGCAATCCCATAGTAGCCCGCCTCGGGCATCCAGAACCGGGTTTCCACCGCCTCGCGGATCTGTTCGGCGCGCCGGCGCCAGGCCTCGGCATGATCGCGATCGAACCGTGCGGCGGCCAGCTTGGCCATCCCGCAATAGGCGGCGTAGGCGTAACCTTGCACCTCCACCAGCGCGATCGGCCCTTCGGGCGTGCGGCCGTCGGCATGGAAGATGGAATCGTGGCTGTCCTTCCAGCCCTGGTTCAGGAGCCCGGAGTCGGCGCCCCGCTCGTAGCGGATCAGCCCGAGAGGATCGCAAGTGGCGAAGCTGTCCATCCAGCCGGTGGCCGCCAGCAGCGCCGGCCAGATCTGGTCCAGGAAGGCCCGATCCCCAGTGCGATCGGCGTAAGCCGCCGCCAAGGCGACGAACAGGCAGGTCGTGTCCACGCCTCCGTAATAGCGGCCGAACGGCACCTCGCCCTGGGCCGCCATCTCTCCGCGCCGAGCCTCGTGCAGGATCTTGCCGGGCGCCGCGTCCCGGAAGGTCGAATGCTCCGCCGCCTGGGTGTCCGCGAGATAGGCGAGAACCCCCTTTGCCAAGCTGGGGTCGAGCCAGAGGAGCTGCCAGGCGGTGATGATGGCGTCGCGTCCGAAGGTGGTCGAGAACCAGGGGATGCCGGCGTAGGGGTAGGGACCTGTGGCAAGCTCCGTGGTGAGCAGCGCCAGGTCCGCGCGCGACTTGTCGAGCCAGGCGTTGAACAGACGCCCGGAGGAGCGGACCCGGCCGCCGCGTCGCAGGCGCCGCCGCATGGCCGCCTTGGCGATCAGGCCGGCGCGCCGGAAGCGGGCCGGGGAGGGGAGTGGCCCGCCCTCCGGGCCCACCTCCAAATACAGATCCTTCGGAACGCGCGGCTCAAGCTCGAGGCGGATGCTCGCGTGATGCGCATCGAGGTGGATCGGCGTCTGCGAGAAGGCGATGACGCATTCGCGGCGGGCGCCGTCCAGCCCTTCATACAGGAACTTCACCCCGCTCGGCAGCACAGTAGGGGCGCAGCGGCGGCCGCTTCGCGCGCGCGCCTGCCCGCGGACCTCGAACATGTCCTTGAAGTCGGCGTCGAAGCTGAAGTCGAGCGGCAAGGTGGCGGGCGCGTCGGCATAGTTCACGCAGCGGACGCGCTCGTAGAGCCGCCCATCCCAGATCAGCCGCTTCCGCTCCAGGTGAACCACGCCCTCGGGGGTCGTCACCGCGCCGATCGGCGCCAGCGGCCGGTTGGTCGCGTTCGCCGTGAAGATCACGTTGTCCCGCCCGACGGCGCTGCTCAGGAGCGCGGGCGCGCTGCCGTCCAGACGCAATGTGAGCCGCGAGAGCAGGCGCGTGTCGTTGCTGAAGAGCCCGTCGGCGACGCCATGGATGTCGCCGAAGGCGTCGCAGATGAGGAAGACGTCGCCATCCTTGAGGGTGAAGAGGCGGTCGGGCGCGCGCCGCTCACGCTCGCTCGCCGCCTCGAAGTGCGCCTCCGGCGCAAGCGCCAGATCGTCCATCGCCAGTCCCCCCGCGCCTTCACGCCGCGACGGCTTCCACGCGCGCGGCCTTTGCGACGGGCCCAGGCTCGGGCCGGCGAAGCCCGGCGTAAAGCGCGGCGTAACGGCGCGCCATCGCAAGGGCGGAGAAGCGCGTCTCGAACCTGGCGCGGACGGCGCTTCGCCGCAGCTCGTCCACGCGGGCGACGGCGTCCACCGCCTCGTCCAGGTCTTCGACGATGAAGCCGGTGACCCCGGGCTCGACGACTTCCGGCACGGAGCCGCAGTTCCAGGCGATGACGGGCGTGCCGCAGGCCATGGCTTCGATCATCACCAGGCCGAAGGGCTCGGGCCAGTCGATGGGGAACAGGAGCGCGTCCGCCCCGCCGAGGAACGGCGACTTCTCCGCATCGCCGATTTCGCCGATGAACTCCACCAGGGGCTCGGTGCGGATCATGGGTTCGATCACCTCGTTGAAGTAGGCGCGGTCGGCGGCGTCGACCTTGGCGGCGATCTTCAGCCGCTTGCCGGCGCGCCGCGCGATCTCGATCGCCCGGTCCGGGCGCTTTTCCGGCGAGATGCGGCCCAGGAAGGCGAGATAGCCCTCGCTGCGCAGGTGGAAGGTGTAGTGCTCCGGCGGGAAGCCGTGGTGCACGGTCCCGATCCAGTTGGCGAAGGGCAGGGGCTTTCGCTGATCGTCGCTGATCGAGACCAGCGGGAACGCAGGCCAGCGCCGGTAGGCCTCCGGCAGATCCTTCAGGTCCAGCCGCCCGTGCAGGGTGGTCACCGTCTTTTCCGCCAGGTCGGCGAACATCGGGAAGTGCAGCAGGTCGGTGTGGAAGTGGATGACGTCGAACTCGTCGGCGCGGCGCTTGACCTCGGCGAGCTGCGCCAGATGGGCCGCCACGTCCGACTTCAGCGGCGCAGGATCCAGCCGGATCGCCTGGTCGCGGACGGCCACGAGCTTGGCGCGCGTCTGCGCCTCGCCGCTGGCGAACAGGGTCACTTCGTGGCCGAGCGACACCAGGGCGTCGGTCAAGTGGGCCACCACGCGCTCCGTTCCGCCGTACAGCCGCGGCGGGACCGCCTCATAGAGGGGAGCGACCTGTGCAATCTTCATGCGGTTTTCCCTTCTGCTGCGAAGGGGGCGCAGCCCGCCCCCGAGATGCGCGCGCGCAAACGCGCCGAACGGCCAAGCTGTTCCCTTAGCTGGGCGCCTCGCGGCTATCGGTGCGCGCGTACTGGAGGCTGCGGTCGAGCTCGTCGGCCGAGAGCGCCAGGACGACGTCCTTGTCGGCGCTCAGGAGGACGCCAGCGTCCACCTCGATGGGGTCAACGGGGCCATAGAGGTTCGGAACGATGCGTAGCTTGCCCGGCGGCGTGTTCGCGGCGCACTGGCTGCCGGAGATCCAGCCGATCTCCCGGCCCAACCGGTCGCGCACCGTGTCCCCGATCCGCACCTTGCGTCCCTGAGCATCGACGAAACAGACGAGCGGATCGTGCGCCACCGATTGCGCAGCCGGAACGGCGGCCAGCACCGCGAGCGCGCCCGCAAGGCTGACACCGATCCGCGCCGCGCGCCGGTTGCGTCGCCGGCGGGCCGAGGGCCGCACCGTCGTGATCATCTCCCGCATCCTCGACAGAGTTCGACCGGCAGAGCCGGCCGAAGGCTGATCTATGGCGGCGGCGCCGTCGCGCAAGAGATCAAGTGTGGGGTCCCGCGCCGCCCCTCTTGCTGCCAAAAAGACTGCCGCCAAAGGGTGTGCTGGCACGCCTCCAGCCCCCGGCCCCGGCGTTCTGCCGCGGCTCCGTGCCCGCGGCTCGGGGCCGCCTTCCGTCAGCCGCGAGACCGGGGCTGGCCTGCTTCGAGCCTGACCTGCCGAAGCCCTTCCGCATCGAACTCATCGACGTCTTGGAACAGGCGCGGGTCCCGTCGAGTCCTTAGGTCACGTCCCGCCCATCCTTGGGTCGGCGCTTGTCCTCGTCAGTCGCCGTCTCGGGCCCACTCGCGCGAGCCTTTCTGTCCAGCGGCTCGGCCTCGCGCCGCGCGATCAGCACGTAGGCCCCGATCGCGAGCGCCGAAAGGCCGGTGATGGTCCACAGCAGCGGCTCGGCGAGGGGTCTCGAACTGACGGCGAAGCTCGCCATCATTGCGCCCACCAGAACGATAGGGGCGAGGAGGAGGCCGTCGCGCTTCCTCATTCCGCGGCGGCGCGTCCTGACGCGGAGCGGTCGTCCGCTTGGCTCCCGGCCTGTCCCGCCTCGTCGTTCGCCGCGATGGCGCGCACCAGATCGGTGACGCTCTTGCGGATCCCGCGCCGGCGGATGCTCAGGAAGGCTTCTGCGAGCGGGGGGCCGTTCGGCTCGAGGAGCAGATCCTGCAGGACCGTGTCGTAGACCTGGGCATAGCGCTCGCCCGCGACCTTCGCGGGGTCATGCAGCCCGTCGAAAAAATAGCTGACCGGGACCTCCAGAACCTTGGAGATGCGGAAAAGGGTTGAGGCGCTGATCCGGTTCGCGCCGCGCTCGTACTTCTGCACCTGCTGGAAGGTGAGATCGAGCGCCTCGGCCAGGCTCTGCTGACTTAGGCCAAGCGCCTTACGCCGCAGGCGCACGCGAAGACCCACGTGCACATCGATGGGATCAGGACCGGTGTCGGCGCGCGCCATGTACACTCCCCCTGGCCAACCCGACCTGGCGCCGGGACGGTTCATCACGTGCACAGCTTTGGGCGAAGCACGCCCCACGTATTCCCCAAGGCGGCAAGCAGAGCCCGCTACCCGAACGGGTGTTGTATTCCGCGGGCCGCCCGACATAGGTCGGCCCAAAGCTGTTCCGCACCTCGGTGCGGGACGCAGACAGGTGATGAAGCCTTCCGCGTCAACTCAGGATTTAGCTCAGCCTGCGCGGGCTGACCAGCAACCTTGCAAACATGCGACTACACGCATCGGGCGCAGGACTTGGCGATACGATCGCAAGCCGTCTAATTTGAATGGGAGCGGCGTTCCACCCGACGACGACCGTTCGCGGACTCTCCAGTCTGGTGCTCGGCCCCGGCCCCCCGGGCCGAGCATTCCGGAGGTCAGCCCGCCTTGGCCGCCGACGGTTCACCCTCGCGGGCTTGCTTCAGGACCCGCGCCCACCAGGCCAGGTCGTCGAACATTGTGTCGGCCATCTTCTCCAGATGCGGCAGATCCTTGAGCGCCGTCTCGCCCTTCATCACGGCATAGAAGTCGCCGCCGCCGATGTGCACCGCATGCCGGATCGGCGCCATCTGCAGCTCGATCGCGATCAGGCGCAGCTGCTCCACGGCGCGCGCGCCGCCGACGCTGCCATAGCCCACGAAGGCGACAGGCTTGCGGTTGTACTCGCGGTAGGCGTGGTCCAGGGCGTTCTTCAGCACGCCGGTGGGCCCGCGATTGTACTCGGCCGCGGTCACCAGGTAGCCGTCCAGCTCAGCCATCTTCGCCTGCCATCGCCGGGACTCCGGATGGGGGGACGGCGCATAGGCCGGAGACACCGGATCAGAGAAGAAGGGAAGGGCGTAGTCCTTCAGGTCGACGATCTCGAGGGCGAGGTCGTCGCGGCGCGCCGCCAGCTCGGAGATCCAGGGCGCCACCTTGTCGGCAAACCGGGTCTCGCGGACCGATCCGACGATGAGGCCGATCTTTGGTTTGTCCAAGGCGTCACCTCTGCGTTTCAGGTCAGGCGAATCGATGTAGGTCCCGAGAATCGCGGCGCAAGCCCGCCGGCCCCTGCACGCCCGGCGCGTCCGATCCCCACCGCCGCTGGCGGGCTTTCGCGGACAACACCAGGGCCTCGAAAAGCCGCCGGAAGGGTCTGCGGTGCAGCAGCAGTTCGGGGTGGAACTGGACCCCGATGCAGAAGTCGCGGTCGGTTCGCTCGATCGCCTGCGGCACGCCATTGGCTTCTCGGGCGCAGATGGTCAGGCCCGCGCCCAGCCGGTCGACGGCCTGGCTGTGGATGGAGTTCACCCATAGCCGCTCGCAGCCCAGGATGGCGTGAAGGCGGCTGCCCGGGGTGATCGAGACGACCTTGCGGAAATGGATCTGTCGAAACCAGTGCTGCGGATAGGGGGTCGGGTGGAAGCGCTCGGCCACGTCCATGTGCAGGGACCCGCCCGCGGCCACGTTCATGAGCTGGGCGCCGCGGCAGATGCCGAGGATCGGCAGGTCTTCGGCCAAGGCGCGCTCGAGCAAGGCCAGCTCCATCTGCTCCCGGGGATGGTCATACCGGTAGCCCGCCTTTGGCAGGGTCTGGAACCGTTTGGGGAACACGTCCGACCCGCCGCTGAGCACGAGGCCGTCCAAGGTCACCCCCTCCCAGGTGGTGGAGCTCAGGCGTACCGGCCGGCCTCCGGCCAGGCGGATCCCCAGGGCGATGGCGAGGTAGGACAGCATGTCGCCGACGCTTGGGCGGGTGACGCCGATGATCGGGCGGTGGCGGTCCATGGGCTCACTCCACCACCAGGCCCCGCGCGTCGGGATCGTATTTGAGTTCCGGCGGCAGCTTGCCGTGGCGGATCAGCGAGGCCACGACGAAGAGCGCGCCGAGGCTGACCAGCGGATCGTCGGAGCGAAAGAGCTCGTTCGGCGCGTTCTTGGCCGTGCGCAGGGCCTCGCGCAGGCGCTGGGCGGCGCGCCCGAGGTCTGGCCCCGCCGCAAGGCCTCGGGCGAGCTCGCGCGAGGCGTCCAACAGCCGGCCGGATTGGAAGAGGTGCACGGATTGGCCCCACGCCTCCCGAAGGCCGGCGAACCCCTCTTCGGAATCCGCGACCTCCTGGATTGCGGAAAGGAGGTGCAGCGCCCCGACCTTGGTGCGTTGGCCAAGCTTGGGAGCGGCCGGGGTCGCCACCCGCCCGGTGACCGCGAGTTCGTAGAGCATCCAGGGAAAGTCGACGCCGGATTCCACCGTGTGGAACAGGCCGGCCCAGAAGCGCGGATTGACCTCGATCAGGAACGGATCGCTCGTCCCGTCCCAGCGGAAGTCGACCTCGACCACCCCTGTCCAGCCGAGCGGGCCGAACAGGGCGTCGGCCGTCGCCAGGAACGGCCGATCGTCGACGGTCTCGCGCAGGACGCCGGCGCCGGCCCCCCGCGGGAATTGCGAGAGGTTGTGGTAGGCGGCGCTCGCCAGCCGGACGCCCTGGTCATACAGCGCGGTCAGGCAGAAATCCTGCCCTGGGATGTAGTCCTGGATGAGCAGGGGCTCGGTCGGGGACGCGAGAGCCTGATTGAGCGCCTCGGCGTCCGACAGCCGTCGCACGCCCCGGCCGCCCACCCCGCGAACGGGCTTGGCGACCAGCGGGAACCGGTCGGGCCGCGCACCGCCGGCGCGGAGCTCGGCGTCCGTCCAGGTGCGCGGTGCGTTGAGCCCCATGGCGTGGGCCGTGCGCATCAGCGCGTCCTTCGGGTCGACCGCGGCGATGGCGTCGATCGGCGGCGCCGCGACCCGAATGTGGCGTGACAGACGCTCGGCGTGCCGCGCGATGATCCTCGTCTCCTGGAAGCAGGGGATGAGCACATAGGGGCGGTCATCCTGGGGCTTGTGGCGGACGATCGCCGCTTCCAGATCGGCGATGAAGTGCTCCGGATGCTCGGCGGCCGGCGCGTGCGTGAAGTGCTTCTTGGCGAACCGGGAAAAGGAGACGGCCGTGAGGCCGACGTCGTCGCAGCCGATCACCTCAACGCCCCGCCGGCCCAAAGAATGGGCGATCGTCAGCGCCATCAGGCTGCGCCCGTAGGTGACGATCACCCGTCCGGACGTCAAGTGTGCGAGCGTCGTGTCCATCTTTTGTCCCGAAGTTGGTTTGGCCGCCCTGGCGCGCAAGAGTGTCACGAAGGCCAAGGCAGGGGCGCTGCCCGCGCCGGGTCGAGGTAGGCCGCCTCGATCGGGCGGGCCTGCGTGTCAAGCCGGATCATGAGCGGATTGGCGTGGGGGATTTCGAGCCTCATGATTTCGGCCTCGGCAAGAGTAAGGAGCAAGCTCAGTAGCGCGCGAAGACTGTTGCCGTGCGCGACGACCAGGACCGTCCCGATGGCGAGGGCCGGGGCCAGCGTATTCCGACGCCAGGCAGAAATCCGTTGCATGACGTCGTAGAGGTTCTCGGTGCGCGGGACGGCCACTCCGCGATAGCGCCGGTCCCGAGCAAGTTCGGCGTGGTCGGGTCCGGCCATCGGCGGCGGACGATCGGTCAAGCCACGGCGCCAGCGCGACACGGGGTCGGCGCCAAATCGATGCGCTGCCTCATCCTTGTCCATACCGGTAAGGGCGCCGTAGTGCCGTTCGTTCAGCAAGTAGTCCTTCCCTTCAGGCACGAAGGTCTGGTCGCTGGCGTGAAGTACGATCCAGAGTGTTCGTATCGCGCGGGTCAGCATCGAGGTCAAAGCGGTCTCCACGTCGACGCTGTGATCGCGAAGCAACTTACCCGCAGCTTCGGCTTGTGCTTCGCCCGACGAGGTCAGGTCCACATCGGCCCAGCCCGTGAAACGGTTGTCGGCGTTCCATTGACTTTCGCCATGTCGCAGCAGGATCAAGCGGCGCATCGCGTTCGGGCTTGCGGTTCGGTCATCGCGCGCAGACGCCTTCGGAATCCCTACAGCCACCGCTCCGGCGGGACGCCACTTTCGGTTTGGTGGCGTGGTGTGTCACGTCCCTAATGAACCTGACGGAATGGAAGGGCGAGGGTGCATGGACTGGACGCTTGTGTTGACAGGCCTGGGAGGAAGCGCGGCGGCGGGTTTGGCGACAGGCGTCGGGGCCCTCCCCGTCTTCTTCGTCCGCAACTTGTCCCCTCGCCTGGAAGCCGTCTTACTGGGTTTCGCCGCCGGGGTAATGCTCACAGCCGCCTATCTGTCGCTGATGACTCCCGCCCTCTCGCTCGCACGCGTTCATCCCTCTGGCGGCATTGTCGGGCACGCCGAGGTGGTGCTGGGCTTGGCTCTCGGGGCGTTGGCTGTGCAGCAGGTGAACCGTTACGCGCCGCACCAACATTTCGTGATCGGGTTCGAGGGTGTTCCGATAGCATCCCTGCAACGGATGTGGCTGATCGTCTTCGCAATCGCCCTGCACAATATACCTGAAGGCTTGGCCGTGGGCGTCAGTTTCGGCGGTCCTGACATCGCAAACGGAACGAGCGCGGCGCTTGGAATCGGCCTGCAGAACCTGCCCGAGGGCCTGGCGGTCGCTGCGGCCCTGGCGAGCATCAACTACCCCCGTTGGATGGCGTTTTCTGTGGCGTTGCTGACCGGACTCCTGGAGCCCGTTAGCGGCTTTGTGGGCATCGCCATGGTGTCCTGGGTCGAGGGCTTGTTGCCCTGGGCGCTGGCGTTCGCCGCAGGAGCCATGGTCTGGGTCGTCAGCGCCGAGATTATCCCGGAGACCCACAGCAAGGCCCATCAGGGGGCGGCCACCGGCGCCCTGATGGGGGGCCTCATCCTCATGGTGGTGATCGACGCCGCGCTTGGCGGGCCCTGACCCGGGTTTGATGGCCCGTTTAGCGCCGGCAGGCGGCTGGCGGCGGGCTTGAGCAAGGGGCGCCTGCCGGCGCGCGGGATCCCCATCGTAGGGTCGGAGCGCCGATAGGGTTCGCGGCAGCATTTTTTTTGCGACGCTCATCGACGAAGCCATTTCTTTCAGTCCTTTAGGACCGCTCAGGCCGCTTGTTCTGACATCGAGGGGGAAACGATGGGGAGGCAGATCCGTTTTCCATCGCGATGCTCATGAGCCCGCCCTCCGCCCTGGACCTCAAGGCCGCGAAGATCGCGGCCTTGGTGAACGTCGCTAGCGGCCGTTGCACCCCGTGCGACGGGCGCGGACCTGCGTGCGCGACTGGCGCGCCATGGGCTGAAGCCCGCACATCTGTGGTGCGGGTTGGGCGCGGAACTGGCCTCGGCGCTCGACGAGGTGCTGATCGGCAGACCCGACATCCTCATTGTCTTGGGCGGCGACGGCACGATCCGCACCGCTGCTGAGCGGTGCGACCCCGGGGGACCTCTGCTGATGCCGCCGCACGGGGGGACGATGAACGTGCTGCCGCAGGCGCTCTATGGCGTGCGCACCTGGTGCCATGCGCTCGACGCCGTGGTGGCCCGGCCGCGGGTCCGCACGGTGAGCGGCGCGGAGGCGGCCGGCCAGAAGTTCTTCGCCGCCGCGATCTTCGGAGGTCCCTCCTTGCTGCAGGAAGCGCGCGAGGCGGTTCGGTACGGCGAGTTCCTGGTTGCGGCGCGGAACGGTTTGTCGGCGTTGCGCACGTCGCTCGATCGCGAGCTCATCTGCCTCTGGGACGGTGGCGCTGCCGCCAAGGGCGAGGCGGTTGCCGTCCTCTGCCCGCTGGCCTCACCACGGCTTGGTCCTGGGGAGGCGCGCCTTGAGGCGGCGGTGATCCATCCTGATGGCCCGGTCGACGCCTTGCGAATGGTTCTGAGCGCGGCCTTTCGCGACTGGCGCGCCGATCCGGACGTCAAATGCGCCATGGCCGAAACCATCGAAGTGCTTGGCAATGGTCCGGTCCCGGGTCTGCTCGATGGGGGACGGTTCAGTTTCGAGGGCTCGGTCAAAGTCCGCCTGGTCCCCCGAGCGTTCCTGGCGCTGACGCCGGAAGGCTGAACCTGTTAGTGGCGCGCATACCACTCTTGTTGTTGAAGGATTTGGGGTTGCCCGGCAGCGATAGCGCGCCTGGTCGTAGAGTTGGCGGCTTGCTCCGTCGTCATTTGTATCGGCGCCGATGCCGCTTCAACAGGGCTTGGGCTTCCGCGCAAACAGCCGCCGCCCGGCATGGGGCGCGCGGCTGCCTTTGCGCTACCTCAAACTGGGAGCGACCAGCATTGCAGCGGCGGCGACCAAGCCCAGCGTGAGCAGGCCGATCATCCCGACCCGGTCGAGCGTCCGCTCCATCTTTGGGAAAGCGGCCGTCTCCAGCGCGCGGATCGCCTCAGCTTCCCGTCGGCGCAGGTCCGACCCTTCGGCCGAGAGCCAGCGCCGCAGTCCACGGATTGCGTTTCTCATGACCACATCCTCCAAGAGGCAATATGGTGCGAGAGGATCCCGCAGGCATCGTTCGCTAGGCCCCTAGACGGCGCCCAGCGTCAATGCAAATAGGGCGCTGCCCGTGACGCGCAAGGTCCTTTTCTTCAGTTCGTGGCCAGCGTGGCGCGCAGCATCCAGGCGTGCTTCTCGTGGGCCGAAAGCCGATCGTTCAGCAGGTCTACCGTGGCCGCATCGCTCGCGCCTTCGGCGGTCTGGATGGCGGCCTTGATGGCGCCGCAGGTCTGCTCGTGATCCTTGAGAAGATCGCGCAGCATCTCCTGGGCGCTCCATTGCGGATCGCCGTCCTTTACGCCTGTGAGGTTCGCCATGGAGCTGTGACCTTGCGGCGCCAGGGCGCCGAGGGCGCGGATCCGTTCGGCCAGCGCGTCCAGCGAGCCCCAAAGCTCCTTGTACTGCTGCTCGAACAGCTGATGCAGCGCGGGGAACTGCGGGCCGCGGACGTTCCAATGGAAGCCGTGCGTCTTCAGATAGAGCGCGTGCGTGTCGGCCAGCAGCTTGCCTAGCGCCAGGGCGACCTCGCTGGGGCCAGCCGTAGATGCGTCGGCGTGCTGCGTCGCGGTCTTGGACATCTCTTCAGTCAGCATGTTCATCCTCTGAAGGTGCGGCCGCGACGGCGCAGGGTCGGCGCCGCAGCGGCCTTGGTGTTGGAATACGGAACCCTCCGCCCGCCGAGCCGGCGCACATCGCTCGGTCGCAGCGGCGCCAGCCATCGGGGACGCAAAGGTTCAGCTTCATCCTCTGCCAGGCAGATGGGTTTCACCCGCCCGTTGGGGCGCAGCGGCATCTGTCGTGCGAGGTTTTATCTAGGGCGCGCGGCGGCCTCTTCAATCGTCTCCGGCCCGTCGGAGCGCGCGCTCTGGGTATGCTGCGCCGCTCGGTCGGTCGTGCCGAGTGCTGGCTCCGGCCTGGCGACGCTGCGGGTCCGCCAGACGGAATAGCCCATCCCGCCGAATAGCACGATCAGGGTGACAGCGAGCGAGACCAATGGGTCGATCTTCCCGACGAGGGCGTTGTAGAAGATTTTCCCGCCGGCCAGCGCGAGCAGTAAGCCCATCGCGGTTCTCAGGTGCTCCAGCCGGTTGATGACGTCCGCAAGCGCGAAGCAGAGGGCGCGAAGGCCGAGCACGGCGAAGATGTTCGACGTGTAGACCAAGTAGGGGTCCGTGGTGACCGCGAAGATCGCCGGCACGCTGTCGACGGCGAACATGACATCGCTGAGCTCGATGAGCAAAAGCGCCAGGAACAGGGGAGTGGCGGTCCAGCGGCCCGTGGCGCCGCGCACGAAGAACCGATTTCCCTGCAGGTCCGCCGTTACCGGCAGCCGGCGGACCAGGATCCGGTATAAGGGGGTGGGGGTCAGCGCCTCGGACGTATGGCTACGCGGGCGGCTGAGCCGCCAGCCTGCATAGAGTAGGAAGGCGCCGAACAACGGCAGCACCCAGGCGAACTCGTGCACGAGCGCAGCGCCCAGGCCGATCAACAGCGCTCGCAGGGCCAGCACGCTCAGTATGCCCCAGAAGAGCACGCGATGCTGCAGTTCCCGCGGCACCATCAGCGTGCCGAAGATGGCCGAGATGATAAAGAGGTTGTCGAGAGATAGGCTCTTCTCAAGCAGATAACCGCTGAAGAAGGCCGCGCCGGAGTCTGAGCCGAGCGTCGCCCAGGTCCACACCCCGAAAGCGATCGCCACCAGGATGTAGGCCGCGCTCAAGAAGAGGCTTTCTTTGAGCGGGATCTCGCGGCTTCTGCGATGCAGAACGCCCAGGTCGAAGGCGAGGAGGCAGACCACAACGGTCAAAAAGATGGCCCACAGCCACAACGGCTTATCGAGGAATTCAGCGGTCAAGGTCATGTCATCGTTCGCTTCCGCTGCGCGCGCTCGAAGCGCGCGCTGTTATGAGCCTTGCGGGAGTCGGCTTCCGCGCTGCGATTGATCGGGTCAAGCGTTTGCTGCGCATCGAGTTCGCGCGCCCGGCGCAAAGTCGTGAGCTCGCGCGCATCCGGCCTTGCCGCTCCGGCTAGGGGAGAGTGTCAAATGCGCCCTGGCTCTCGAGTTGAGCGCGCCGCCGCGCAATATGTTGTCTCGTCCCGCTTCCCTTCCCGCTGAGCAGTGACGAGCCGGGCGGGCGTCACTCGGTGAGCCGCTGCAGCAGGTCCTCAGGCGGTCGCGCGACCAGGATGAGCTCAAGGTTCAAGCGCCGGCCGCGGCGGAAGAACTCAAGGGTTATCGTATCGCCTGGACGCTTGCGCGTGACGGCGCGCGTGACGGCCTCGGCGTTCTCGGCGTCGCGACCGTCCACCTTGAGGATGGCGTCACCGGGCTTGAGTCCCGCCACCGCCGCCGGCCCGCCGGGGGTGACGCTGGCCACCAGCGCGCCCCGGGCCTCTGGCAGTCCAAGGGCGGCGGCCGCGTCGGCGCTGATGTCCTGTAGGGCGGCGCCCATGTAGCCGCGCTCGATCGGCCGCCGCGCTATCAGCCGTCCGGACACCGACCGCGCGGTCTCAGCCGGGATGGCGAATCCGATCCCCACATTGCCCCCGGACGGCGAGAGGATAGCTGTGTTGACGCCAACGAGCCGCCCTTGCGTGTCGAAGCTGGGTCCGCCCGAGTTGCCGCGGTTGATCGGCGCGTCGATCTGCACGTAGTCGACGAACGCCGAGCCCAGATCGCGGCCGTAAGCCGAAACAATCCCGGCGGTCGCCGTAGCGCCCAAACCGAAGGGGTTGCCGATGGCGATGACCCAGTCGCCGACCTTCGGCGCGCCGGCGCGCTGCAAGTCCACATAGCTGAAGCGTCCGCCAGAAACCTTCAGCACGGCTAGGTCCGTGGCCGGGTCGCTGCCGATGAGCCGCGCCTTGAGGCGACGTTCGTTGTGCAGCACGACTTCGACGCGCTCGGCGCCTTCGACCACATGGTGATTGGTCAAGACATAGCCGTCGGCGCTGATGAAGAAGCCGGAACCGGACGACATGCGCCGGGTGGGCGGTATGAACTCGGGCTGGAAGAACGGCAGGTCGGGAACGACCAGGATCGGCGGGGACGGCGCACCCTCGGCATAGATCGACACCACGGCGGGGGCGACGCGCTCGATCACCGGGGCAAAAGTGTCTGGGGCGCTGGTGCGCGTCGTCGGCCCAGCGGCGGGGCCCATTTGGCCTACGACCGACCGGTGAGTCGTGATCAAAGCCCCAAAGAGCGCCGCGGCCAATAGGGCGAGCGCGAGGGCGAGGACCTTCCAAATTCTTGGCGTCACGGCGCGAGATCCAGTCGTCAAGATCGTCGGGCTTGGGTTAGCAGCTTGGGGGGAGCGTCGCAAAGGGCCGTGATGCGCGGCGCCTCAGCCAAGCCGATCGACAGCCTTTTATCCCGACGCGTAGCATCTCCCCGTGGTCGCTTTGGAGCGGCTTCAGCATCGATACTTCCCAAGACGCGCCGGCCTGCAGGCATGCCTGATTTTCGGCCGCACCGGCGGACAAACCGGTGTGGTGGAGATAACAACAAGGTCCGCGCTACTCGCTCGACCACGCTCGTATCGGGATCGAGCGGGCAAGTTAAGTCCCGTGCGCTGTTACTTGTTTGGCCGGCTGGTCGACCTAGTTCGTTATCTGCAGCGTTCCAAGCGGCAAGGGAATTTGAATGCCGTCGTCCGCGCCGGCGTTGGCGCTGCGGCGCGTCCGGGCGCCCGTGGGACGAGCGCCTGAGGTCGTCGAGTCCCCTCAGTGCAGGCCGCGCTGTCACGTCGGGGGACTCGACCGACCGATATCCCGACCGCGATGGGGCATGCGATGGATCAGCTCTCGGCGGCACGAACGATCAAGGTATTGTCCCTCAACCGCCGCAGGGCTGGCTCGCTTCGACCTTCGGTGGGCTCGCGCCGCTTGTGGGCCTCAAGACCAGATGAACGCGCTCTGTGGCTAGATTTTACGGGAACCCTGCAGCCAGGTGCTGTGAGACGCGGAAGTCATTCCTCCACCAGCCGCTACCGCGTTTCGTCGTTTCCGTCAGTAGAGCGGCGGAGTTAGGCTTGTCGTCGTACGGGAGAGCTGGAGCCATGGGGAACCGAAGCGCGAGCGATTGGATGTGGTCGGAAGCCATTCAGATGTTGGCTCGCGCCGACCGGCTGCACCGAGAGGCGTTTCGTCCCGTCACAAGTCCGCGCACCGCCTACTGGGAACCGCCGATCGACCTCTTGGAGACGGCCAGCGACGTGCAGATCGTCGCGGCCCTTCCCGGAGTCGATCCTAGCGGCGTGCAAGTCTTCATCGACGGCGACGCTCTGATGATCACTGGGCGCCGCGATCCGTCGCCGGGCATGCGCCGCGGGGTGATCCATCACATGGAGCTGCCGCAAGGCCAGTTCGCCCGCCGGGTGCCGCTCCCCGCCGGACACTACGGCCGGATCGACTGGCAGGCGGAGAATGGGTGTCTGACAGTCACATTGCGCAAAGCAGGGCAGAACCGATGAACGGCGAGCAGTCCATCAACGGCGCGCGAAACCTGCCGGACGACACGGTCGTCGTCGTTCCAGTGTCCAACGTCATCTTCCCGGGCGTCGTGTTCCCGATCGTGCTCGACCGTCCGAGCTCGGTCGCGGCCGCCCAGCAGGCGCTCCGCGAACAGCATCCCCTCGTCCTCGCGCTGCAACAGGACGTCCAGGCGCCCGACCCAGGACCACAGTCCCTGCATCGCATGGGGACTTTGGCCAACGTCCTGCGCTACGTCACCGGGCCCGATGGGGCGCCTCACGTGGCTTGCCAGGGCGTCGAACGGTTCGAGATCAACGAATGGGTGGAGGGGTTCCCCTTCCTCGTCGCCCGCGGCCGCCGCATTCCTGAACCGGAGGCCGAGGGCGCGGAGATCGAGGCGCGCTTCCTGCATCTGCGCAGCCAGGCGCTGGAGGCGCTGCAGCTCCTTCCGCAGTCCCCGCCCGGTGAACTGGTGGCGGCGGTGGAAGGCGCCAGTTCGCCGGCGGCGCTTGCAGACCTTGTCGCCGCCTATCTCGACCTGCAGCCGCCGGAGAAGCAGCAGATCCTGGAGGCGATCGATCTTGAGTCGCGGCTCGACAAGGTTTCGGCCTTCCTCGCCCAACGGCTCGAGGTCCTGCGGCTGACCAGCGAGATCGCCCAACGCACGCGCCAGTCCCTCGGGGAGCGCCAGCGCGAGACGCTGCTGCGCGAGCAGATGGCCGCGATCCAGCGCGAGCTGGGCGAAGGCGAACGCGAGGAGCTGTTCGAGCTCGAAGCGGCGATCGAGAACGCCGATATGCCGGAGGAGGTGGTGCAGCAGGCGCGCAAGGAGCTGCGCCGGCTGGCCCGGACCCAGGAAGCCGCGGCCGAGTACGGGATGGTGCGCACCTATCTCGAATGGCTGGTGGAGCTGCCCTGGGGCGTTCCTGAGGCCGCGCCCATCGACTTAGCCGAAGCTCGCCTCATCCTGGACGAGGACCACTTCGGGCTGGAGAAGATCAAGCAGCGGATCATCGAGCACTTGGCGGTCCGGCGACTGGCGCCGGAAGGCAAGGCGCCGATCCTGTGCTTTGTCGGCCCGCCCGGCGTCGGCAAGACCTCCCTCGGCCAATCCATCGCGCGGGCCATGCATCGGCCGTTCGTGCGGGTCAGTCTTGGCGGGGTGCACGACGAGTCCGAGATCCGCGGCCATCGGCGCACCTACGTCGGCGCCCTGCCGGGCAACATCATCCAGGCGATCCGCAAGGCCGGCCGGCGCGACTGCGTCCTGATGCTGGACGAGATCGACAAGATGAGCGCCGGCATACACGGCGATCCGTCGGCGGCCCTGCTCGAGGTGCTCGATCCGGAGCAGAACGTCGCCTTCCGCGACAACTACCTGGCCGTTCCGTTCGACCTCAGCCGCGTCGTCTTCATCGCCACGGCCAACATGCTGGACACCCTCCCAGGTCCGCTCCGCGACCGCATGGAGATCATCCAGCTCTCGGGCTACACGGCCGGTGAGAAGCGGCAGATCGCCGAGCGCTACCTGGTCCGCCGCCAGCTGGAGGCGAACGGCCTTACCGCCGCACAGGTCCAAATCGAGCCTGCGGCGCTGGAGGCCCTGATCGCGCGCTATACGCGCGAGGCCGGGGTGCGGTCCCTGGAGCGGGAGATCGGCCGGGTGTTGCGCCACGTGGCGGTCCGGTTCGCCGAAGGCCACACCGAGCCGGTCCGCATCGGCCCGACCGACCTCGAGCCGATCCTGGGCCCGCCGCGGGTGGAGAACGAGGTGGCGATGCGCACCAGCGTGCCGGGCGTCGCCACAGGTCTCGCCTGGACCCCGGTGGGCGGCGAGATCCTGTTCATCGAGGCCACCCGCACCCCGGGCGAGGGTCGCCTGATCCTGACCGGCCAGCTCGGCGAGGTCATGCGGGAGAGCGCGCAGACCGCGCTCAGCCTGGTGAAGAGCCGGGCTGAAGCGCTGGGGGTCACGCCGTCGCTCTTCAAGGAGAGCGACATCCACATCCACGTGCCGGCAGGCGCCACGCCCAAGGATGGGCCGAGCGCCGGCGTCGCCATGACCATGGCGCTGATCTCGCTGCTTACCGAGCGGACCGTGCGCAGCGACACGGCGATGACCGGCGAGATCAGCCTGCGGGGCCTGGTGCTGCCCGTCGGCGGCATCAAGGAGAAGGTCGTGGCCGCTGCGACGGCAGGCGTTCGGCGGGTGCTGCTGCCGGCGCGCAACCGGGCCGACGAGCGCGACATTCCGGAGGAGACGCGCCAAACGCTCGAACTGATCTGGCTGGAGCGGATCGAGGATGCGATCGAAGCGGGGTTGGATCCGCGGCGTGGGGACGTGCGCCAGACGCAGGTCCGGGCGGCGAGCTAGGACGGAGGACGATGGCCGAGGTCGTCAAACTGAAAGCGGGCGACGCCTTGCCCCAGGCGGGCGAATTTCTGGTGGTGACCCGGCTCAGTCGTCCGCGCGTTTTCGAGTATTTCATCGACGTCAGCCCAGCGCTGGAGCCGATGGTCGGCCGGCGCCTGCCCCCGGGCGGGCCCGGGTACGCGAGCCTGGAGACCGCGCTGCACGCGGCGCAGGACCTGGCCGAACAGAATCATGTGCCGACCATCTATGTGCAGCACGAATCGATCCTGGTGCGGCCCTACTACCCTGGGCTCAACCTTCCGTAGGAAGCCGCCCGCGGCCAATCAGGGCGCCAGGCGCTCCACCCATCCGCGGAGGACGCCCAGGTCGGCCACGCCGGATTGGCGCGCCGCCACCTGACCCTTCTGGAAAGCGAACAGCGCAGGGATCCCCTGGACGCCGTATTGCGCGGCAAGGTCCGGGTTCTCGTCGACATTGATCTTCACGAACCGGGCCCGCGGCTCGAGCGCCTGGGCGGCCCGCTCGAAGATCGGCGCCATGGCCCGGCAGGGCCCGCACCAGGGCGCCCAGAAGTCTACGATCACCGGCACATCGGAGTTTTGAAGGTGTTTGCGCGCCCGATCGCCGCTCAGTTCGATGGGGGCGTGCGGGAAGAGCTTGGCGTGACAGCGCCCGCACTTGGCCGCGTCGGCCGGCCGGTCGGCAGGCACGCTATTGGTGCTGTCGCAGTTGGGACAGACGACACGGCGTCTCTCGGCCATCTCATCCTCCCGTGTCTTGGCAGCATCACACCTTAGTTCGGTCCGCCAAGCCGCGCCAGCCACGCCGCGCGTGCGGCTGTCTTGTCCAGACGCGCGGCCGCTCTAGTTTTCAGGGAAGGGGCGGCGAGAGCGAACGCCGGCCTGCAGCGACATGTGTGGCTAAGGAGTACAGGGCAATGCGTGGAGATTCGGAGGTCCGACGCGATGTCGAGGCCCAGTTGGCGTGGGAGCCGGGTCTCGTCGATGACGATATCGCAGTGAGCGTCAAGGATGGTGTCGTCACCCTGGCGGGGTTCGTCAATAGCTACGCCGATTATTATGCGGCGGAGGCCGCAGCCAAGCGTATCAAGGGCGTGCAGGCGATCGCCAATGAGATCGCCGTTCGGCTGCCGGATGTCGATCAACGACCTGACCCCGAAATCGCCCGGGACGCCGTCGCAGCGTTGAAGCGAAGTTTGCCGACCATCGCCGAGCGGATCAAGGTTGTGGTCAAGAACGGCGACATCAGCCTGCAGGGCGATGTGGAGTGGAAGTTCCTCAAGGATTGGGCTGAGCGCGCGGTGCGCGACATCAAAGGGGTTCGCGCGGTCGCCAATGCAATCCTTGTCAAACCCAAGGTTCAGCCCATCGACCTGAAAAAAAAGATCCAGGAAGCCTTCTTGCGGAGCGCCGAGGTCGACGCCCAGCATGTGATCGTCGAGGCCGATGGGAGCCAGGTCACTCTCAAGGGTCATGTCCGCTCTTGGGCGGAGCGGCAGGAGGCGGAACGCCAAGCCTGGTCGGCGCCCGGTGTCACGGAGGTCCGCAATGAACTGACGATCGATCCTTGGCCGTTCGCAGCCCAGGCGCTCTAGCCTGCGCGCGGACATCGCCAAACATGGTCGCGCGGGCGATCAGGCGTGGAAGGCAAGGAACTGAAAAGGATGAGCTTTGGAGACGCGCACAGCCATGGAGGTGCCGAACATGAACTGGTCTGACCATACCATCGCCAGGAGCCAATGGCAGGCGTTCTGCGATCAACTCACCCGCCAACTTGAAGGCGCTCAAGCCGAGATCGAGGTGGCCAGCCTGGGGCTCGGCGACCAGATTCAGGCGCAATGGGTGTCGCTGGTCGGCGTGGCTTACGATCCGAAAGACGACATCCTGGAGGTCGCCGTCGAAGGTCTCGACCATATCATCCGGGCGCCGACCGCACTGACCGCGCAGCGGGAAGGGGCCATGGTGGAGAGCCTGGCTGTCGACACGCGTACAGGCGAGCGGCATATCGTCAAATTCAGACGCCCGCTCAGCCTTCCCCCGCCGGAAGGGAGCGCTGCATGACGGACGCCGATACGGGTTCGGGCGCGTCGCTGGCGGGGCCATGGCGCGGGGTGTTGGCCGGCGACAAGGACGCCTACCGGCGCGCTGTCGAGCCGCACCTGCCCGAGCTCCTGGCCGCCGCGGCTCGCGAACTGCGCTACCGCCGCGCGGTGGGCGATCTGCGACCCCAGGACCTGACAGCTGACGAGCTGGTGGGCGAGACCCTGGCGCGAGGCTGGCGTGATCGCGCGCGCAAACCCGCTGGGCTAGAGGTGCGAGCTTGGCTGTTGGGCCTGGAGTTCAAGGTGCTTGAGTCGATCGTCCGCTCCGAACGACGGGCCCGGAAGCTGGCTGGCGTTTCGCTCGAGGCTTCAGTCGAGGAGGAGGCGCAGGCGCTGGACGCCTCGGACGAGGCTTTGTGGGAGTGGTACCAGCCGGACGACCTCCTGCGTTGGGAGGACACGATCCCGGCGCATGACGTCACGCCCGCGGACCTGGACGCAGCAGACGCCTATGCCTTGAGCCGGCAGGAACGCGAAGCCCTGGTCTTGGTCGTCGAGCATCAGTTCAGTCTAAAGGCGGTATCCATGGTGATGAATCTTCCACCCGACCAGGCGCTGCGCTTGCTTCAGGGCGCTGAGCGTCGGGTGGCCGCAGGCCGGCTGGCGGCAGAAGGCGCCAAGCGCCCGGTGACCATGGAACCGTCGCCACCGGTGCGCGTCAAAGGTTCCACTCGGCATCGACCTCGCTCCATCTCCCCATCGGATTGTCTCAGCCGCAAGGACTAAGCTAATGGTCGTAAGAACGTTTGCCGTTGCTGTTGTCGGGGGCGTGGCAGCGGTCACATCGGCGGCCGCCCAGCAGCCGATCTCGGCTCGCCAGTGTTTCTGGAGCCACCAGGTCAATAGTTTCGCCGCGCAGGGCGACCGGCTTGTGAACCTGCGCGTGGGGGTTAAGGACTATTTTCAACTGGAGCTCATGGGACCGTGCCCGGATGTGGACTGGACTCAGAAGATCGCTCTCGTGTCGCGCGGCGGCTCCACGATCTGCTCGGGTCTGGACGCGGAGATCGTGACGCCGTCGCCCATTGGGCCGCAGAAATGCCCGGTGAAGAGCGTTCGGAAATTGACGCCAACCGAGGTGGCGGCGCTCCCGAAGGGGGCCAAGCCCTAGCCGGTGTCTGCTGGACCTTGATCGCGGCTGGGCGGCTCGAGGCCGTCCGGATCGTGCGGCTGGACGAGGGTTGGCGGGTCGCTGGCCGGGAATGTCTCGTCCAGCGCTTCATCCAGCAATCTGTCGATCCGCTCCGCGGCCGCAGGCGCTTGGGGCTCGCCTGACAGGGGTGGCCAGAGCAGGTCGGCGGCTTGGCGCGCCATTTCGGCCTCCTCATTGGTAGGGATCACCCAGATCGCCACGCTGCTCGCGCGCGAATCAATGCGCCGTTCACCCTCCGCAGCATTCAGCTGCGGGTCGAGATCGACGCCGAGCCAGGCAAGGCGGCGGCAAATGCGCGCCCTCACCTCCGAGTTGTGCTCGCCGACGCCGCCGGTGAACACCAGCCCGTCCAAACCCCCGAGCGTGGCCGCCATGCTCCCGATCGCCTGGACGGCGCGATAGACGAAGAGTTCCACCGCAAGTGCAGCCGCTTCCGCATCGCTGTGCACGAGTTCTCGAAGATCGCCCGAGACGCCCGAGACGCCAAGCAGGCCTGAGCGGCGGTAAAGTAGCGCCTCGACGCCCTCCGGCGTCAGACCCCCGTGGCTGAGCAGATGCAGGATGACGCCAGGGTCGAGGCTCCCGCACCGCGTCGCCATCACCAGGCCATCCAGCGGGCTGAAGCCCATGGTGGTGTCGATGCCTCTTCCGCCCGCCACGGCGCACAGGCTCGCACCAGCTCCGAGGTGGGCGGCGACGATGCGCGCCGGCGCGAGCGCGGCGTCGATCTGACGCAGGCGTCGGACGAGGTGAGCGTAGGAAACGCCATGGAATCCGTAGCGTCTCACACCCTTGGCGCTGATCTCGCGGGGGATGGCGAAAATGCGCGCGCACTCGGGCATGGTGGCGTGGAAGCTGGTGTCGAAGCAGGCCACCGGCGTGGCCTGGGGGAGGCGGCTGCGCGCCAGGCGAAGCAATTCGAGGCCCGCCGGTTGATGCAGCGGCGCGCGCGGCGCCAGCGCCTCAAGCTCGGTCTCGATCCCAGGCGTGACGACCGTCGGCCCTGATCGTTCGCCGCCATGGACGATCCGGTGCGCCACGACCGATGGCCGTTCCTTCGCGGGCCGCCGCCCCACCCAGGCCAACACCCGTTCGAGCGCGCCCGCATGGTCGGGCGCCTCCGGGCCAGGGGTCCAGGCGGCGCTGATCAGCGTTTCGCCGCTGCTGTCGCGCCCGACCAGGTGCGCCTGGGTCGAGAGGTTCTCGGCCGCGCCCCGCACGGTCTCGACCAGGCGGCGCCCGCGGCGTCGGTAAAGGCCGAACTTCAGGCTGGAGGATCCGGCGTTGAGGCTCAGGATGGAACCGGTCATCACTCGCCTTCCGCACTCGCCATCACCGCCGCCACAGCGCAGGACGCAACTCGGGTGCGTTCGGCGTCTGCGCGGCTGGTCAGAATGATGGGAACGCGGGCGCCCAATGCAATGCCGGCGGCGGCGGCCTTGCCGAGGAAGATCAGCTGCTTGGCGAGCAGATTCCCGGACACCAGATCCGGCGCCACGAGGATGTCGGCCCGGCCCGCAACCGGCGAGCGGATCGCCTTGGCCTCGGCGGCCTGAGGACTGATGGCGTTGTCGAACGCCAAAGGGCCATCGATCAAGGCGCCCGTGATCTGGCCGCGCTCCGCCATCTTGCAGAGCGCGGCCGCGTCCAGCGTTGAGCGTAGCCGCGACTTGACGGTTTCGACCGCAGAGAGCACGGCCACACGCGGGGTGCGCAAGCCCAGGGCATGCGCCAAGTCGATCGCATTCAGGACGATGTCGCGCTTGTCATCCAGATCCGGATCGATGTTGATCGCGGTGTCGGTGACCAGGAGCGGCCGCGGAAAAGTCGGCGCCTCGACGATGTAGATGTGGCTCACCCGGCGCTCGGTGCGCAGGCCGCGCACCTCGTCCAGCACGGCGTGCATGAGCTCATCCGTCGGCAACGAGCCTTTCATGAGCAGGCGCGCCTGGCCGGCGCGCACCAGGGCGACGGCTTGCGCCGCTGCGGCGTGGCTGTGAGGTTCGGGAATGATCTGTACCCCCTGGAGGTCGACGCCCGCCGCGTCCGCCGCGCGGCGGATCTTGACCTCGGGCCCGACCAGGAGCGGCTCGATCAGGCCGCGCGCCGCCGCTTCCATGGCTGCACCGAGGGCGGCGCCGTCGCATGGGTGGGCGACAGCCGTCGGCACTGCGGGCTTTCCGGCGCATCGGGCGAGGAGGTCGTCCAGCCATTGGCCCGGCGCCGGGGTGCGGGGGTCGGCGTCCACCCCGATGTCTTCCGGCTGGTCTTCCGCATCGCAAGGGTGGATCGTCGGCAGTGCAAGCGCCGGCCAATGGCCGGGATGCTCCGGCGGCGTGAACGTCACATAAAGAGTATCCACCACCTGGGCGGCGGCGAGACCCTGGCTGAACAGATGCGCCGCCTCATAGGTGGCGAAGCCCAGGCCACCGCTTGGCAGCGGCTGCGGCAGCCGCGCTTCCAGGGACCGGGACGCGGTCACATAGTAGTCGTAGCCTGGGTGGCGGCGATACCGTCGGATCATCAGCCAGGATCCGGAGTCGTCTGGCGGCCCGTCGCCGCCGATTTCAATCCGCATCATAGCGCAGCTCCTTTCGCCGCAGCCGCTTCGAGCGCAACCTGTCTGCGGACGAACCAAGACCCGCATGGGCGAGATCTCGAGCGACGCCTCGGCGCCTGAGCGCCCGTTTCGAAGATCCGCGGCTGGGCCGAGTCGCTGTTTGGGCGAAGAGCAGGCGGTCGCCGCCCTGGGCGACGCCGCGGCGGCGTCCGCGAGCTGATCGATGCACGGGGCTCGCGCGGCATGTCATGGGGCCTGAGCGGTCTCATGGGGGAACTCGCGTCAAGAGGATTGAAGGGGAGACGCCAGAGGAGGCGGGGGGGCGCCAAGCCGTGTCCTTCCAGCCGAACTTGCGGTCAGACCTAGGTCGGAGCGCGGCATGGACAACCCTCCATATTCGAGTCGAAGCGCTCACGACTGTGTGGACGGAAGGCGCGGCCCCCCGCCGACCAGCCGTGGCGCGTCAGCGGTCGGGAACCCTGAGATCGCGCAGGAGGAGGCGGATCTCCTGGGCGCTGGCGCCGATGCGCTCGTGATCATCCGTCACCTCAATGCGTCGGGCGACGGCTGGCTTGAGCGCGTGCCGAAGGACCCCCAACGCTCGAGGCGGGGCGATGAGAACCAGGCGTTCGAACGCGCCGGCGGCGGCGCCGGCGTTGATGCGCTCGGCGACGCCCTCCAGAAAGCGTCGTTCGGCGGCGTCCGCGGGCGGGGCGTCGTGGATATTGTCCCGCCCGTAACCGAACCGGTCGAACACGGCACCGCCGGGAGTGCGGGCCCGATGTCGATCGTTCTCGTCGGCGAAAAGCGTCCAGGCATCAAGCTCAGTGAGCCGGCCGTAACGCCGGCGTTCGGCTAGGCCGCGCGCCCGCGCGCCGTCGGCGAGGATGATGAGGGTCTCGGTGGAGTGTGTCACGAACTCTGCTCCCTGCTCGGCCTCGTCGCCGCCGATCGGAGAGGGTCCGGGGAGGCGTTTCCGAACCGATCCATGTCCCGGTCGATGCTTCCGCGGACGGCCCGACGACCGCGGCCCAATTTAAACCCTCGCCCCAAGTACGGATGTATCGCGCGCCTTGAGCACTTCAAGACGCCGTAGACCCTTCCCGTCCGCCGCTGCCCTAACTTCGACGATGCGGGACTTCATGGAGCGCATGACCGTTGCGTTCGAAAGCGGTGACGTTGCCGATCGTCGCCTCGGCGATCGCCGTTAGCGCTTCCGCTGTAAAGAAGCCCTGATGCCCCGTCACCAGCACATTCGGGAAGGTCAGCAGGCGCGCAAATACATCGTCGGCGATCACTTGGTCGGAGCGGTCGTCGAAGAAGAGGCCCTCCTCTTCTTCATACACATCGATGCCGAGGCTGCCGATGACGCCGGCCTTCAGTCCGCGGATCACCGCCCGAGTGTCGATGACCGCGCCGCGGCTCGTATTGATGAGCATCACGCCCCGCGTCATGCGGGTGATGGCGCTTGTGTCGATGAGGCGCCGGGTCCCCGCGGTGAGCGGGCAATGCAGGGAGATCAGGTCAGCCTTGGCCAGCAGATCGTCGAACGCCACGAACTCCACCCCTGCTCTCGCGAGCGCAGCGTCGGGGACCGGGTCGCTCGCAAGCACGTGGCAGCCGAAGCCCTTCAGCAGGCGGGCCATCACGCCGCCGATCGCGCCCGCACCGACCACGCCCGCGGTCTTGCCGTGCAGGTCAAATCCCATCAGTCCGTCCAAGGCGAAATTGCCCTCGCGGACGCGGTTGTAGGCGCGATGTGTTTTACGATTGAGCGTCAGCATCAACGCCAGGGCATGCTCGGCGACCGCGTGCGGCGAATAGGTAGGCGCCCGGGCCACGTGAACCCCCGCGTCCCGGGCCGCCTCCAGATCCACGTTGTTGAACCCTGCCGCGCGAAGAACCACGAGGCGAACGCCTTGGGCTGCGGCATGGCGGAGCACCTTGGCGTCGATGACGTCGTTCACAAACACACACGCCGCCTCGAAGCCGGCCAACAGCCCCTGGGTGTGCGGCGTCAAGGGGCTCTCGAAGAAGGTCAGCTGGTGCTTCGCGGCTCGGTTAGCCTTGCCAAGGAAAACCTCGTCGTACCGCCGCGCGCTGAACACTGCGACCCGCAATAGCGGCTCCTTCCAACCTCGCGAGCCCCGCAAGCGAGGGCTCAGCTCCAAAAGCTGGGAAATCGGCTACGCCCGGGCCACGAAGGCCGATCCGCACAGAACGCTCGTTCTTCGAGCACGACCTCGGCGTGCTCGCCGCGCCGCCGCAGCGCCTCTGCGACACCGTTTGCATGGTCCAACGCAGAGTCACGCGAGCCGAAGGGCGTCATCATACCCTCTCCGAGCCGTACAGCCCAACCGTAGGGTTCCTTGACCACCCGGAAACAGATTGTCTCGACCATGGCGACCGCGCTCTGAACTGTATTGGCCCGTCGATAGGATGCCCCTTCGGGGCCAAGCCGAATTGACGCACGTCAAGACGGATTTCCGCCGGCCGTCAGAGGGCGAGTCGCGTCCATGCCCAGGCGAAGCGTCAGGGTGTGATCGCGTTCGTCATCGCGCAGGGCGATGCGGGCCGGCCGCCCGGCGACCGCCACGCCGTCGAGGGTTGCGGTGACGACCCCCCGGCACACCCCGGCCGGATTCTCGACGACGATGCGATACCGGCTGCGGCCCGTCCGAACGGTCGCTTCGAAGCCTGGCCAGCGCCTGGGTATGCAAGGATCGACGACAAGGTCCTGGCCTTCGCGGCGCAGGCCGAGAAGGCTCTCCAGGCCGGCGCGATGCAGCCAGGCGGCTGAGCCGGTGTACCAGGTCCAGCCGCCGCGGCCGATATGTCCCGGTGCGGCGTAGACATCAGCAGCCGCAACATAGGGCTCGACCCGGTAGCGCTGCGCGGCTTGGCGGGTCAGCGCGTGATTGACCGGATTGAGCAGCCCCAGAAGCCGCTCGGCGGCATCGCCATCGCCGAGCGCGGCGAACGCCATCACCGACCAGGCCGCCGCGTGCGTATACTGGCCGCCGTTCTCTCGCACACCCGGCGGATACGCCTTGATGTAGCCGGGATCGCGCAACGTCCGGTCGAAGGGCGGCGTGAAGAGAAGGGCGAGTTGTTCGTCCTCAAGGATCAGGTGTCGCACGACGGACGCCATGGCCTGCGCCGCGCGCGCAGGCGAGCCTGCGGCCGAGATCACGGCCCAGGATTGGGCGATAGCGTCGATGCGACACTCGTCGCTCGTGACCGATCCGAGCGGCGCGCCGTCGTCGAACCATCCGCGCCGGTACCATTCGCCGTCCCAGGCGTGCCGCTCCAGCGACGCCTGCAGGGCGGTGAGGTGCGTCTCCCAGGCGCGGCTCCGGGCTCGGTCGCCGCGCGCCCGAGCGAGGGGCAGGAAGGCCGAGAGCGTGGCGTGCAGCATCCAACCCAACCACACGCTCTCGCCGAGTCCCCGCTCGCCCACGCGATTCATGCCATCGTTCCAGTCGCCGCTCCCGAAGAGCGGCAGCCCATGACCGCCGAACGCCAGGCTGACATCCAGGGCGCGCGCGCAATGCTCGTAGAGGGTGGCGGGCTCGTCGCCTGTTTCGGGCTGGAAGAAGCGTTCCGTCTCGTCCGGCTGAAGCGGCGCGCCGTTCAGAAACGGCGCGCTCGCGTCGAGCACCTCCGCATCCCCGGCGGTCTTCACATAGTGGGCCGTGGCGTAGGGAAGCCAAAGCCGGTCGTCGGAGATCCTTGTGCGCACCCCTTGTCCTGAATGGGGCAGCCACCAGTGCAGCACGTCGCCTTCCGAGAACTGCTGCCCGGCGGCGCGCAACAGGTGCTCGCGCGTCAACTGCGGCTCGAGGGCGGCGAAGGCCATGCCGTCCTGGAGCTGATCGCGGAATCCATAGGCTCCGCTGGCCTGGTAGAAGCCGGATCGCGCCCAGAGGCGGCAGGACAGAGCTTGGTAGAGCAGCCAGCCGTTCAGCATCACATCGAGCGCGCGGTCCGGCGTCTTCACCTGGACCTGCTGCAAGACGCCGTCCCATCGCTGCTTGACCGCCGCGAGGGCGGCGTCCAGATCGGCGGCGCGATACTTGCTCACGAGCGCGCGTGCAGCCTCGACGCTGTCCGCTTCGCCGAGGAGGAAGAGGACCTCATGAGCCGCGGACGGGGCGACCTCGACCGTGGTCTTGAACGCAGCGCAGGGATCCAGGCCAGCGCCGGTTGCGCCCGACAGGGTCCCGGAGCGCCCCAGCGCGGCCGGCGCCCGCAGCGAACCGTTGCGGCCGATGAATTCACATCGGTCAGCCGTCCAGCTCTCCTGTCGCCCGCCCAGATCGGCGAACGCGACGGCTGATCCGAAGGCTGGGTTCCAAGCGTTGCGGGCAAAGAGCGCCCCCGTCGCGTCATCCCGGCGGGTGGTCGTGAACGGCGCCATGCCAGACCGTGACGGGCCCAGCGCCCATTCGGCGTAGGCGGCGACGGCGATGCGACGGCTGCGCGATGAGGCGTTGCGGATCCGCAGCCGCATGATCTTGATCGGCGAATCGAGCGGCACGAACTGAAGCAGCTCGGTTTCGAGGCCATGGGCCCAAGCCTCGAAGCGGCTGTAGCCGTGACCGTGCCGGGCGAGATAGGTCGCGTCCTCGAGGCGAATCGGGGCCGCGGTCGGCGACCAGAGCGCGCCGGTCTCCTCGTCGCGCAGATAGAGAGCCTCGCCTGTAGGATCGCAGACGGGATCGTTGGACCAGGGCGTGAGCTGGTGCTCGCGGCTGTTGCGTCGCCAGGTGTAGCCGGCGCCGTCGGCCGAGACCTGGAAGCCGAATTCCGGGTTCGCGACAACATTGATCCAGGGCGCTGGCGTCGTTTGCCCGGCCTCCAGCAGTACGCAGTATTCGCGGCCGTCCTGGTCGAATCCCCCCAGTCCGTTGAAGAATTCGAGTTTCGGCGGCGGAGGGGCGGGGGGGTGCGCCGCTGTAGGTTGGCTCGGGGCGGTCGCCGGGCGGGGGCCTTCGGCTTTGGGCACTCGCTCCAGCTGCTCGGCGAGCGTTCCTTCCTGGGCCGACAGCACCACGCGCGCCACCGAGAGCAGTAAAGTTCGCGTTTCGTCCGCCACGAGATCGGCTCGCAGCACTACGGTGCGTCCGGCGGGCGCCTGGCCGCCCAGCCCCCCGCGCGCCTGCGCCGTGCGCACCAGGGATTCCAGGGCGACCTGAAGGTCCTGGACATAGGAAGCCGCGCGTTCGTTCAGGAGCACGAGATCGAAGGCGAGCTGCTTCGTGCGCCAATATTCCCCCGCCTTCACAAGTTGGCGGGCCACGCCGAGGTCGTGCAGCCCCGCCACCCGAAGGACAATGATAGGGAGGTCTCCGGAGATGCCGACGCGCCAGAGACCCGGCTGATCGCCCAAACCGCGTGCGAGGATATCTGCTGGTGCGCGCAGGTCCGCGGACGGGTAGATCATGCGGGAAGCCAGGTCCTGGAAGAGGGCGGCTTCGGTCCGGGTCACCCCAAGGTGATGCAGCTGAACGAGTGCCTGTGTCCAGGCGAGGTCGGCGGCGCGCTCGAACGCCGCCGGTTCGTGGTGCTTGTCGATCAGGTCGAGAATGCCGTTGCGAGAGGAGGCCGCCAAGGTCCAGAAGGCGATCCGCGCGGTGCCCCCCGGCGGGACCCTGATCCGGCGGCGCAGGGCGAACGCGGGATCGAGTACGGGGCCGGTTGCGCCGCCAAGAGGCCCGCCGTTGCGAAGGTGCGGACTCGTGCTCGCATCGAAGCCGCGACCGAGGATTTGAGCGCGGTCGGTGTCGAACTCTGGCCGCCCCGCCGGCTCACCCTCGACGATTGCAAAATGCGCGACCCAGATTTCGGGCTCGGAAGGGGACCGTCGCCGGCGGGTCGCCAGAAGGGCGCCGGCGGCCGGCAGGTGCTCGGTCTCCACAAACAGCTTCGAGAAGGCCGGATGGGCGGCGTCGGCGGCCTGGGGGGCGAGCGCCAGTTCCGCAAAGGACGTCAGCTCGAACTCGCGTGTGGCGAGGCCCGCGTTGGTGATCGAGACGCGCCTGACCTCGCCCTCGTCTTCTGCGGAAACCAGTACGTCCAGTCTCGTGGTGATAGTCCCGTCGCGGCGAGAGATCTCCACATGGTCCTCGCTGAAGGCCGCCTGATAGCTATCCGCCTCTGCGCCGATCGGCTGATGGCCTGCCGACCACGCTGCACCGCTGTGGACATCACGTACGATGACATAGGCCCCGTATGCGTCTTGGGTGGCGTCCTCCCGCCAGCGCGTGATGGCTATGTCGCCCCAACGGCTGTAACCGCCCCCAGCGGCGCTGATCATGACCGAGTAGCGGCCGTTGGAGAGCACGTGCGTGGCCGGCGCCGGGGTGTAGGGCGAGGCGACGCGTCGCAGACCGGTTGCGTCGAACTCTGGCGCAGGCCCCGTCGCGCTATGCCGGGTGACGGGCGGCGGGCTGACCACCACCTCGCGCGGCATACGCTCCTCGAGCAGGAGCTCCGTCGCCCGCACGACGGGCTCGGCATGGAAGCGGGTCTGCATGCGGCCATTCGCCAGCGTGTTGGCGATCGCGACGATGGTCATGCCCTGGTGATGCGCCATATAGGCGCGCACGATCGTGTGCTTCTGACCTTCGGGCACCCTTGTCGGCGTGTAATCGATCGCCTCGTAGAAGCCGTGGGCTCCGAGACCGCCAAGGCTCTGCAAGGTCGCGAAGTTCTTCAGAGCCGCCCTCGGTTCGACCATGGCGGCCAAAGCGGTGGCGTAGGGCGCCACCACCACATGCTCATCGAGGCCGCGCTTAAGGCCGAGGCCAGGGACGCCGAAGCTCATATACTGATAGTTCAGATGAAGGTCGCGGGTGTTGTAGGCCGCCTCCGACATACCCCACGGGACGCCCAGCTCTGCGGCGTAGGCCTGCTGCTGCCGCACGACGAGCCGGTTCGTTGTCTCCAGCAAGCTGCCCGGCGGCTCGCGCATCACCAGCGAAGGCATGAGGTACTCGAACATGGAGCCCGACCAAGAAACCAGCGCGACGCCGTGCGCCACGGGGGTCACCGCGTGACTGAGCCGGAACCAATGGCGGGGTGGGGCGTCGCCCTTGGCGATGGCGAGAAAGCTAGCCAGCCGAGCTTCGGAACCGAGCAGATCGTAGCAGCTCGGGTCGAGTTCGCCGTCTGCGGCCCGATAACCGATGGAGAGCAACATGCGCTCCGGGTTGAGCAGGAATGTGAAGTCCATGTCGCGCGCCAGACGTCGCGCCCTTTGGGCGATGCTGTTCAATCGCGACGGCAGCAGCGACCCGCTCTCAGCCTGATCGCGGCCATGGCTGGCGAGGGTCGCCGAGATGGCGCTGACCCAGAAGGCCAGAGGATCGTGCCGCCGGGCGTCGACTTCGGTCGCGAGGGCGTCCGAGGCCCGCTGAGCCGCCGACGCCGGCGCCGACAGGCCGCCCAGGGCCTCCATGATCGGCTCTTCGACTGCGCCGAGGGCGCTGGCTTGTTGGCGCAGGCGGTCGAGCGCGGCCCGCAGCCGCTTGCGCGCCGCTGCGCTCCCACTGTCGCTGGCCGCCGCCGCTTCCTCGAGGGCGACCTCGATCACGTCGGAGACGCCCGTCAGGCGCGCGCTCGCGGCGGGCGGGCGGGACGACCAATCGTCCATCGCATTGGCGAGCGCCACCAAGTGGCCGGCGAGGTTGCCGCTATCCACCGAGGAGACGTAGTGCGGCTCCAGCGGCTCCAGCGTACGCGTGTCATACCAGTTGAAGAAATGCCCGCGGAAACGGGCCATCTTGTCGAGTGCGCCGAAGGCCGCCTCCAGGCGCGCGAGAGCGTCCGCCAGTCCTAGCCAGCCATGATCCGCCGCGGCTATGACGGAGAGCAGGTAAAGCCCGATGTTGGTCGGCGATGTGCGATGGGCTAGCGCTTCGGGATCCTCCTGAAAATTGTCCGGCGGCAGCATGTTGTCGGCTGGCGTCACGTAGGTCTCGAAGAAGCGCCATGTGCGCCGGCCGATGCGCCGCAGCTGCGCGATCTCCTGGTCCGACAGCGCGGCTTTGGCGTGCGGTATGGGTGGGCGGCTGATCCAGAACGCCACCGCTGGCGAGGTCGCCCACATGAGCCCGAACGCGCCTGCAAGGGCCCAGGCTGACCCGCCGCCAGCGGCGGCCCAGGCGAGCGCCCCGAGACCTGCGAGGGCGGCTGGGGCCATCCGGCGGTAGAAGGCTTCAAGACTGAATGGAAGGGTTGCTGCAGCCTGGGCTGCGGGCGTCCATTCGAGAAGATGGCGGCGTGAGACCAGGACCCGCCACAGCGTGCGCGCGATCGCATCGCCCATGAGCCAAGCCTGATCGGCCAGGAAGATGGTCAAAAGCGCTGTTTGCAGGCCCGCGAGACGCAGATCGGTCCCTAGGACAGCGAAGCGCGCCCGCAGAGGCACGCCCGGCCGGCGACGGCCGATGGCGGCCAAGGGTGGAATGAACGGTGGAATGGCGAAGACGGCCACGATGAAGGCGGTCCACGCGGCTGCGGCGGGGGGCGTCGCCATCCATCCGAGCCAGAGACTGGTGAGCGCTGCGCCGGGCGACAGGGTTCGCCGCAAGTTGTCGACCATCTTCCAGCGTCCGAGCGCCGGCACGCCGGTCCTTCTCTTTGGCCCGTCGGGCGCCGGAGGCAGGCCCAGGATCCAGGGCAGAAGTTGCCAGTCCCCGCGCGCCCACCGATGATGGCGGACGGCGGCGACGTCGTAGCGATCCGGAAAATCCTCCACGACCTCGACGTCGGAGGCGAGCCCCGCCCGTGCAAAAACGCCCTCGAACAAATCGTGGCTGAGGAGAGTGGCCTCGGGAACTCTCCCCTCCAGGGCGCCTTCGAATGCGTCGATCTCATAGATGCCCTTGCCGGTGAAGGAGCCCTCGCCGAAGAGATCCTGATAGACGTCCGAGACGGCGGCTGCGTAGGGGTCGATGCCGCCGGGGCTGGCGAAGACCCGCCGGAACAGCGAGGCTTCGCGGCTCTGGGGCAAGGCGGGCGTGACGCGTGGCTGAAGGATCGCGTACCCCTCGGTCACCCGGCGTCGTACCGGATCAAGATGGGGGCGATTGAGGGGGTGGGCGAGCTTGCCGATCAGCCGGCGCACCGTGTCACGCGGGAGGCGCGTGTCGGAATCGAGGGTGACGACGTAGCGTACGCCTTGCGGGACGATCTGGTCCCGGACGGGAAGAAATGTGGTGTCGCTTGCGCCCCTCAAGAGCCGGTTCAGCTCGTGAAGCTTGCCGCGCTTACGCTCCCACCCCATCCACCGGCCTTCGCTGTCGCTCCAGACACGCCGCCGGTGGAGGAGCAGGAAGCGATCGCCCCCGGGCGCCGGTCCATAGGTCTGGTTGAGGCGCCGGACACCTGTTGCGGCGGCGTTGAAGATTTCATCGTCGCCAGGAGCGGTCGGGCCGTCGGCGTCGGGCCAATCCGAGAGCAGGGCGAAGTGCAGATGGCCCTCCGGGCACGACAGGTAGTGAATTTCCAGCCGTTCAATCAGCTCGTCGACCTGCGCCAGGTCGCCGAGCAGCACGGGTGTGGCGACAACGGTCCGCAGCCGCTGCGGCACGCCGCCCTTAAGTTCCAGCCCCGGCAGGGGCGTCGCGCGAAGGCCGCCGGTGAGGCCGCGATTCACAAGGGCGATGGCGGCGTCGAGCGCGGGGAAACTGCCCAGCACGCCCAGAGCGACCAAGAGGGCGCCGCTCGCGCCCAGGTGTTGCAGGATTGCGAGCGCTGGCGCGAGGAGGAGCAGAGCCACGGCGACGAACGCCGCGACATAGATGCTGAGCCCGAGCCGATGCATGATCCGGCCGGGCCAGGCTCGAAGCGGCGGCCGAAAGTCGATCGTCGATTCGAACGCCGTTCGGCCGGGGCCGACGAGATGATAGCCGGGATCGCAGCGCCGCCCTTCCCCCGTGAGATCGTTCGCCCGCCCCGCGGCGGCCACTGCCTGCCGGGCGATGTCCAGCTCGCTGCGCCTCGATCCCCGCGCCAGCTGTTCGATCGCCGTGCGGTAGAGGTTGCGCGTCGCGAAATCCATGTCGCCAAAGGCGCTGCCCGCCCTGAGCACCCCATCGACGAGGCTGATCCGCTCCACCAGGTCGGCCCAGTCCACGTCGGAAATCAGCCGCAGGCTGGTCACGATGTTGCGCACCGTTGCGCTCGCAGCGACTTGGCGCTGCTGCTCGTCATGGATCACCTGATCGGCCGTGGCGCCCCGTCGCGCGAGCTGATCGTCCAGCCAGCTCAGGGCCGGAGCCGCCAGCGCGTCCTGGTCCCGAAGGCGATGATAGACCTGCACTGCGAAGGCGTCGCTCAATCGGGGCACGGTTTGAGGCCGCAACACCTTGTCCGCCGCTTCCGGCCCCCCTCCTGTCAGCCCGAGTATCCGATCGCAGCATGCGTCCGCCGCCGCTCGCCCTGCGCGGCTGGCCATCACGCGTTCAGCGATCCGGCGCAGGTTCTCAACCAGCGTGATCCGCAGCGTGATCGCCAGGGCCCAGAGTTCCCCTATCGTTAGCGGCGCGACATCCTGGTAGGCCTGCAGGAAGCGGCAAAACTGATCGGTGTCGAAGCGGCTGTCCGTGTGGGCGACAAACGCCCAGGCGATCCCGAACACCCGCGGATAGCCTGCCAGATGGCCGCTCGCGATCTTCGGTAGTTGCCGGTAGTAGCTCGGCGGCAGGTCCAGTCGGATCTCGCGGATCTGCTTCTCGATCAGGTGGAAGTTGTCGATCAGCCATTCGGCGGCGGGCGTGATGGCCGCGCCCTCCTCGAGCGCTCCCAAGGTGTCCCGATAGGCCTCGATCAGCAGCCGCTGGTTTTGCGCGAGGCGGCGGGACAGCGCGTGTCCGCGACCGGGGCGGCCCGCGCCCTGGGCCTCGGCCAAACTACGCGCATGGGCTTCCAGGCGTTCGGGGCTGAAGAGCTCGGCGCGAATGGGCGCCGAGCTCGCCCAGACGGCGCGACGGTTTCCCACCTGGAGCCCGTGCATGAGATTAGAGATGTCGAACACGCGCAGGCCTTTCACGTCGAGCGAGTTCGCCCACGCGAAGGAAATCCGAGCGTGACCTTGGTCATCTTGATCGGCATCAACTTGCGCGCCGCTGGCCGCCTCACTTGGGCGCTCTCGAGCTGTCGCTGTCGCGCCACGCGTGCCTCTATCGCCCGGCAGGAAACTCGCTCGGCGCCTCGCAGTTGACGCCGATCAAGTCGTGCGGCTCGCAGCGGCCCGAGGTTGCGGGAGAGATACACCGGCCAGGAGATGAGCCATGTCGAAGTCGCTTACCCGCAAGGCGAAGCAGAAGTTGGAAGATTCCCTGAAGGACGTGTCGAAGGCGCTGCGGGCCGCGGCGGACGACCTCAGCGACGATGCCGAGACGGCCGTCGCTCAGGCCGCTTAGGCGCTTCGCAAGGCGGCCCAGGCGCTGGCGGAGAAAGCGCCCCGGGAGGTCGAAGAGATGGCAGGGAAGGCCGCGGCCCGTGCGCAGCGGGCGTGCAGTTGCTCGAGTTCGCGATCCGTCAGGCGCTCGATACCGATGAACTCGTTCTCCGCCTCGGAGGTGAGAATAAGCTCGTCGAGCTTGGTCTGCAGGGCAAGATTGTCGCGGTTCTGAGTGTTCTGAATCAGAAACACCATCAGAAAGGTCACAATCGTGGTGCCTGTGTTGATGACCAGCTGCCACGATTCGGAGAAGTCGAAGAGCGGACCGGTCGCCGGCCAAGCCACGACGACGAGCACACAGGCGGCGAAGGCTGGCGCACTGCCGGCCAGCCGGGCAATCCGGCTGGCGAAGTTCGAGAAGGCGCGGTCCAAGTCCATTGGGCAGCTAACGAACCCGTCTCAGCGCCGCTTGGAACTCAATCGCCGGGTCGGTCGGCAGTGGCAGCGGGCGCGTCGCCGCGCCCGCACATCGATATGCTCGAGGCGACCCATCGGAGGGGCGATCGCTGAGGGTTGATGGGGTGATCGGATCGCGAGGCATCGGCGCTTCCTTTGGATACTTGCGGCCGGGAACATTTCTACTTCAGGGCTTAGCGTGCGCCGATGGCGCGAACGTTTTTTGAGATGCATCAAGTCAACGGCACAATGCGTTGGCGGTCAGGCGAACCTGAGCGCCATGACGCTGTCCCGAGTCATTTTCCGGCGCATCACCAAGGCGCCGGCCTCGTTAAGGCCGGCCATGCTTCAGTTGTTCTTGCCGAGATGGATCCCCAGCATGGCGATCGGCGTCTTGCAGGGGTCTTCTCTCATCCAGCGCCGCATGCGGGCGGAAGGTGAGGGGCGGGCGCTCCCCGTAAGAGCCCCGCTCGTCTTCTCATCGCCTCCCGAGAACGATTGGGCTCGTCGATGAGCATAGGTGGGTTTGCCCGGTTCGGGTGATGTGCGCGGTCCGGGTCTTTCGGCCTTACCCCGGTACAGACGCATGACCGATGGCGCCACCACGGCCATCCGATCGTGCCTACCGCCTCGGCTGCAATTTCACCGCCCAAATGGCCAACCAGGCTTGCCTTACCGAACTCGCCAGCATGCCCACCAGCGAGGGTTGGCTGTACTTGGCCACCGTGATTGACCTCTTCACCCGCAAACTGTCGGCCGGGGCGTTCGATGGTGTCGGGTTCAGAAGGATACGGTCACCGATGATCCGCGGCATACAGGGGCGGCCCCGCAGCCATGCCGTCGAGCCCCGTGTCGGCGTCGGGCACATCGGCTCGACCAGCAAGGCGAGCTGACGCGAAGGCATGTTGTGCCGCTGATCTCAAGGCGCTCCGTTTGCCAGGGGGCGGCTCGGCGGAGCCTTTGCCGAGGCATTTTTCCCCCGGGCGTGGGTCAGTCGGCCAAGTCCTGTCCAACCGCCCGCGAGGACGCCCGCCGCCATGGCAAGGGCGAGGTGGGTCGCTGTCGGCCGCGAGATCGCGAAGATCGCGGTGAGATCGGGAACAAGCAGGATTGCCGCGAGCACCGCGAGCACCGCCCCGGCTATGCCCCAGAAGACCCTTCGGTGCGGAGCGAAGAGGCGCCCGATTCGCGCGGAGTCGGCGAGCGCGAGCGCCAGGACGCCTATGACCAGGGCGACGTAGCCTGCGCCGCGAGCCTCAAACTCGGTCGCGCCGGGCCGGACGAGCGACCACCCATAGACACCCAGGGCACCGATCAGGACGCCTGCGCCTTGCACCAGCGCGATCACCATTTGCCAAGGGCCGAACAGCAGTTCGTCGGGTCTGCGGGGCGGCCGCTGCATCGCGCTAGGATCCTCGGGCTCGGCCTCGAACACGAGCGAACAGGTCGGGTCGATCACCAGTTCGAGAAGCACGATGTGCATCGGCAGCAGCATCGGCGGCCAGCCGAGTAGCAGCGGCGCCAGCGCGAGGCCGGCGATGGGCAGGTGGATCGCAGTGATGTAGATCAGCGCCCGCCGTAGGTTGGCGAAAATCCGTCGTCCAAGCCTGACGCCGCCGACGATCGACGCGAAACTGTCGTCGAGGAGCACCAGGTCGGCGGCCTCGCGCGCCACATCCGTACCCCTCCGACCCATGGCGATGCCGATATGGGCGGCCTCGAGGGCGGGGGCGTCATTGACCCCGTCGCCGGTCATCGCCACCACCTCCCCGGAGGCCCTCAGCGCCGTAACGAGCGTCAACTTCTGCTCAGGTGCGATCCGGGCGAAGACCCGCACCTGGGCGATGCGCCGGGACAGCTCATCCTGAGGCAGGGCCGCGAGTTGCGCCCCAGTCAGGATGCCCGCCTCGGTGTCGAACCCCGCCTTACGCGCGATGGCGAGCGCGGTCGCCGGATGGTCGCCGGTGATCATAATCACCTTGATCCCCGCGGCGCGGGCCGCCGCGAGGGTGTCGGGCACGTCGCTGCGCAATGGATCAAGAAAGCCCACCAGGCCCTCGAACTTGAAGGCGGCTTGATCGGGCTGGTCGGGGAAGGCCCCCACCCCAGCGCACGAGGCCACCCCGAGAACACGCAAGCCTTCGTGGGCGTAGGCCTGCAGTACGCGCTCCAACCGATCGGTTTCCTCTTTGGACAGTCGGCAAAGCCGGAAGATCGCTTCAGGCGCGCCCTTAGCCGCCGCCAGATAGGCGTTGTCCGTCGTCTTCCAAAGCTGCACGACCGCGAGGAGCTCGCGCCGGAGGGGCCAGGATCGAATGGGCTCCCCCCTCGGCGCGCCTTCGGCGAGGGCACGGATCGCTTTGTCCATGGGATCGACGGGCCGCGATGCGCTGGCATAGGCCGCTAGGCGCAGCAAGGCTGTCGCCGAGCTCGGCAGCGTCGCCGATTGGGCCTGCACGTCGCCGTCGACGGTCCAGAGGCGCGACACCTGCATCCGGTTTTCCGTCAGGGTGCCGGTCTTGTCCACGCACAAGACGCTGGCGGCCCCGAGAGTCTCGATCACCGCGCTGCGTCGCACGAGCACGTGGTGGGCGGCCAACCGCCAGGCGCCGAGGGCGAGAAAGACCGCCAGCACCATCGGAAACTCTTCCGGGATCATGGCGATTGCAAAGGTCACGCCCGCGAGCACCCCGGCGACCCAATCTCGTTGTTGTACGCCGTAGGCAAGGGCCACCAGTCCGCAGAACGCCACGGCCGCGACGCCGAGCCAACCGACCACGCGTCCGGCGGTCTTCTGGAGCGGCGTTGGTTCGTGGCCAAGCTGAGCCATCGAATCTCCGATCCGCCCCAGCGCTGACGCCGCGCCAGTCCGGAGAACCTCCACAACCCCTTGCCCGCCCACGACCAGGGTCCCTGCGAAGACGAATGGCCCCCCCTCGGCGCCGGGCGCGACTTCGGGGATGACGGCTTGAGCGTCGCTGGCGGGTTGTTTCGCGACCGGCGCGGACTCCCCTGTCAATGCGGACTCGTCGACGCTGAGAACCTCACCACCGACCAGTACGCCATCGGCGGCGACGCGCTCGCCTTCACCGATCAACAGGATGTCGCCGGGCACGAGATCACGCGCCGGAAGCCGCTTTTCGACCCCGTCGCGGATGACCCTCGCCACCGGCTGGGCGATCTCGCGAAGCGCCGACAGGGCCCGCTCGCTCCGCGCCTCCTGGACGATCACCAGTCCAATCGAAGCTAGCGCCCCGGCGAGGAGGAAGAGTCCCTCGCCGACATCCCCCAGCACAAGGTAGAGCGCCGCCGCCCCCACCAGCAGCAGGAACATCGGCTCACGCAGGGTGTCGAGTGCGATCCTGCGCAGATTACGGCCATGCGGCCTGGCGATCTCATTGGGGCCGAACTGCTTGAAGCGCTCGGCGGCCTGCATTGAGCTCAGGCCGCGCGTCGTAGGAGTCTCCATTAATGCCTCGGGGGTCTGCGGGCGGGTTTTCGTCGATCTCGACCGTTCGCACCCAGGATAGGCGCACGCCGTAGGATCGGGAGTCCAAGGGTTTCCAGTTTCCTTATGTCTTAGGGCGCTGGCGGCTGGGTCCAAGGCAAAGCCCGCCCGATCCCGGCGCTTCAATCGCACCGGCCGGTGTTTCGCGCGCCTCCGGGCCGCCTAGGGTCCAGGTCCTTGCGTCGCCATAACCCGCTCTAAGTGATGTCGCAGCGGCTCAGGTTGCGGCCCGACGCGCTTCAAAGGGGGCTCGATGGAGACAGGAATGACATCCGACTATATCCGCTGGGCGGAAGGTTATGGACGGATCTTGCACACGGAGGAAACCTGCAGGCGGGTGCAGGGGCTTTCGGACCGGTTCGATCGTGAGATGGTCCTTCGAGTCCTGGCGGCCGCAGATCGTCTCGCCAGCGCGGGGATGTGGACCGTCGCCCACATGACCTACGCTCGACGGGTGGACCTCTCCGGCGCGCCCCTGCCGATTGAGGCCTTCAAGGCCAAGCCTCAGGGGCACACTGGAGGCGCGCTCAACGTCGTACCGGCCTATGTGGGCTATCTCGCCGCGAACCTGATCACGGCGCAGACGCGCGGCTGGTTGCTGGGGCAGGGCCATTGCGCCGCCGCTATCGAGGCGGTGAACGCCCTGACCGGCAATCTGTCGCCCGCGCAAGAGGGCCGCTACGGCCCCGACGAAGCGGGGCTTTCACGCCTCTGCGCGGATTTCTACAGCTATGAGCTCGACGCGGCGGGCCGGCCGCTTCGACCGCTCGGCAGTCACCTGACACCCCACACGGGCGGCGCGTTGGCGGAGGGCGGCTATCTTGGTTTCGCCGAGATCCAGTACGTGCACATGCCGCTTCCCGGCGAGAGCTTGGTCGCGTTCCTGAGCGACGGGGCCTTCGAGGAGCAGCGCGGCGGCGACTGGTCGGACCGTTGGTGGCGGGCCGAGGACTGCGGCCTCGTCGTTCCGATCATGATCCTGAATGGTCGGCGGATCGAGCAGCGCACGGAAATCGCTCAGGATGGAGGGGCCGGCTGGTTGACGCAACATCTGCGGGCCAACGGCTTCGATCCGTTCGTGATCGACGGCCGCGATCCTGCGGCGTTCGCCTGGGCGATTCTGGAGTGCGAGCAGCGACTGGCGTCGGCCGCCGCGGCCGTCCAAAGTGGCGCAGCCGTCTACCCAGTCCGCCTGCCCTATGTGATCGCAACGACAGTCAAGGGCTATGGGTTTCCAGGCGCCGGAACCCTGGCGGCCCACAATCTGCCGCTGCCGGCCTCCCCGCGCGTCGACGCCAAGTCGCTCCGCCTCTTTCACGAGGGGGCGGCGGCGCTGTACGTCGCACCGCAAGAGCTGAACGCCGCGCGAGCCGTCTTTGCGCTCCGCGATCAGCAGGAGCGGCCGGCGGAGCGGGACAATCCGCTTGCGACGCGGTGGACGGCGACGCCGGTGTTTCCGGAGGAGCAAGGCCCTCCCACGGAGCTGGTGTCGCCGATGGCGGCCATCGATGCTTGGTTCGTCGCGCTGGCGGAGGCCAATTCGCACCTGCGGCTTCGGATCGGCAACCCTGACGAACTGAGCAGCAATCGGATGAGCGCCGCGCTGGCGCGGTTCAAGCATCGGGTGAACCGTCCCGAACCGGGGGCGCCCGAGGCGGTGGACGGGGCGGTCATCACCGCGCTGAACGAGGAGGCTGTGGCCAGCGCCGCGCTCGCCAACAAGGGCGGCCTCAATCTCATCGTCACCTACGAGGCGTTCGCCCCCAAGATGCTGGGGGCCCTCCGGCAGGAGATCATCTTCGCGCGCCAGCGGAAGGAGGCTGGGTATGCCCCCGGGTGGCTCGGCGTCCCACTCCTGGCCACTTCGCATACGTGGGAGAACGGCAAGAACCAGCAGTCGCATCAGGATCCGACGATTGGCGAGGCCATGCTCGGCGAGATGGCGGATGTCGCGCGAGTGCTCTTTCCAGTGGATGGCGCTACGGCCGTCGCGGCTCTGCGGAGCCTCTATGCGCAGCGGGGCGTCGTCGGTTGCGTGGTGGCGCCTAAAGGCGAGGTGGCGGCTCGGTTGTCTCCAAGCGCGGCCGATGAGGCCCTGCGCGAAGGGGTAGTCGAGATCGGTCATGACGCCGCGCCGGCCGTGCAGTTCCTCGCGGTGGGCGCCTACCAACTGGCTCAAGCCGAGGCGGCGAGCTCACGCCTTCGCGCCGCGGGCGTGCCGGTGCGGCTTACGGCGCTGTTGGAGCCGGCCCGCCTGCGAACGCCCCGCGACGAATGGGAAGCGTCGGTCACCTTGCCGGATGAACGGCTCGACGCGATGTTCCCGCGCAGCGCGCGTCGGGTGCTCGTGGCGCACACGCGCCCCGAGCCCTTGCTCGGCCTGCTTCGCCGGATCGACGGCGGCCCGGGCCGCCTGCGCGCCCATGGTTTCCAGAACCGCGGAGGAACGCTGGACCTGTTCGGCATGCTGTTCGCGAACCGGTGCACATTCGCTCATCTCGTGCGCAGCGCGGCGGCGCTCGTCGGCGTCGATGAGGCACGCCTGCTGACCGCGGCCGAGCGCTCGGCGCTGGATGGGGCCGGCGACCCGCAAGCGCTCCGCGCGGGCGCTGGACTTGCGCTAGGTCAAGTCGACGATCGGGCAGCCGGTCCAGGCTGACTGCGGAGGAGAGGGCGATGGCGCTGAGCCTGCAATGTTTGGGTGGTGCCGGGACGGTCACCGGTTCGCGTCATCTCCTCGAGGGGAAAAGCCAGCGAATCCTCGTCGACTGCGGACTCTTCCAGGGGTTGAAGGCGATGCGCGAGCGGAACTGGGCCCCGTTTCCGACGCCCCCGAAGAGCATCGGTCGGGTGGTGCTGACCCACGCCCACCTCGATCATAGCGGATATCTGCCCAGGCTCATCCGCGACGGTTACCGCGGCGAGGTGCTGTGCACGCCGGCGACGGCCGACCTTTGCCGCATTCTCCTGCGCGACGCCGCCCACTTGCAGGAGCGCGAGGCCGAGCAGGCGAACCGCTACGGCTACAGCAAGCACCATCCGGCCTTGCCGCTCTACACTGTTCAGGAGGCGGAACGGAGCTTACGGGCGCTCGCAACCCAGGCCGCCGGCGTGGAGCGGGACCTGGGCGGGGGCGTCCATCTGAGGTTCGCGCGCGCTGGCCATATCCTGGGCGCCGCCACCGCGCGGTTTCGCCTGGAAGCCCGGACAGTGGTGTTCTCGGGCGACCTTGGACGTTACGACGACGCCGTGATGCTCGACCCGGAGCCGGTCCGAGACGCCGACTATCTCGTGCTGGAATCGACCTACGGGGATCGGGTGCATGAACGGACCGACCCAGCTGAGGCGCTGTTCGCCGTCGTCGAGCGGACCATCGGGCGCGGCGGCACGGTCGTTATCCCGGCCTTCGCCGTGGGCCGCGCCCAGCAAATTCTTCACCACCTCTGGCGGCTCAAGGCGGCGGGCCGGCTCGGGCTGGTCCCCATCTTTCTCGATAGCCCGATGGCCATCGATGCGACAGATCTCCTGGCCCGGCATGCGGACGAGCACCGGCTGTCCGAGGGCGCCTGCCGGGCCACATGCGCCGTGGCGCAGTATGTCAGGACGGTCGAGGGCTCAAAGGCGCTAAGCGCCAACGCGATGCCGAAGATCATCATTTCGGCGAGCGGCATGGCGAGCGGCGGTCGGGTGCTGCACCACATCAAGGCTTTCGGCGGCGACCGGCGAAACACCCTCTTGTTCACCGGCTTCCAGGCGGTCGGCACCCGCGGCGCCAAGCTCGTGGCCGGCGCTCGCGAGATCAAGATGTTCGGGCAGTGGTGGCCGATCCGGTCAGAGGTCGTACATTTGTCGATGCTTTCCGCACATGCCGACGCCGAGGAGATTCTGCGTTGGCTGTCAGCCTTTGAAGGGCCGCCGCGGGAAACCTTCATCGTCCATGGCGAGCCCGCCGCATCGGAGGCGCTGCGTGACCGGATCAGCCGCCAACTGGGCTGGCGGTGCACGGTCGCCGAGCCCTTCAGACGCTATGAGTTGGCCGCATGACGGATCCAGGCGGCGACCTCCGCAAGACCCGGCTCGCGGCGCGCCGGTTCGGGCTGGTGACGCAGGACGAGCCCGTCGCCCTGGTGCGGGCAGACTCGCCGGTCAGCCACGCCGAAGGGTTGGCCCCCCGATCGCAGGTGGTGGTGAGCGGGCCAACCGCCACGATCACTGCCACCTTGTACCATGTTACTTCAAAGGTCCTGCGGCCCAACGAAATCGGCCTTTCGGAAGCCGCCTGGGCAAGGCTCGGCGTGGAGAGCGGCGCCGAGGTCGAGGTTCGACACCCGCTTCCGCTCGAGTCGCTGGCTCGGGTGCGGCGCCGGATCTTTGGCGAGCGCCTTGGGCCGGCGGATTTCTCCGCCATCCTTCGGGACATCGTCGAAGGCCGCTATGCCGAGGCGCATCTGGCGGCGTTTGTCACCGCCTGTTCTGCGTTGCCGCTCGACCTGAACGAGACGACGGAATTGACGCGCGCCATGGTCGACGTGGGAAGGCGCCTCACCTGGAAGCGGCCGGTCGTGCTCGACAAGCATTCAATCGGCGGACTGCCGGGCAACCGCACCACGCCGATCGTGGTCTCGATCGCCGCCGCCCTCGGCCTCGTCATCCCCAAGACCTCGTCGCGCGCGATCACCTCCTCGGCGGGCACTGCGGACACCATGGAGGTGCTGACCCGCGTCGACCTGGAGATCGACGCCGTCCGTCAGGTCGTCGAAATGGAGGGTGGCTGCTTTGTCTGGGGCGGAAGGATGTCGCTGAGCCCGGCCGACGAGATCATCGCTCGGATGGGCCGCACGCTAGAGATGGACGCCGAGGGACAGCTTGTCTCCTCGATCCTGTCCAAGAAGATCGCAGCCGGCTCCAATCACGTGATCATCGATATCCCGGTCGGGCCGACGGCGAAGATGCGGACGCCGGCGGATGCGCAGGCCTTGGCCGAGCGGCTTGTCAGCGTCGGCCGCGCTTTCGGACTCCAGGTCCGTTGCGTGATCACCGATGGCTTGCAGCCGGTCGGGCGCGGCATCGGCCCCGCGCTGGAGGCGCGGGACGTCCTGGCGGTGCTCCAAGGGGCGCCGGAGGCCCCGCGCGATCTTCGGGAGCGCGCCCTCGCCTTGGCCGGCGCGGTGCTCGAATTGGGCGGGGCCGCGTCCGAAGGCGGCGGAATCGACTTGGCCAGGGCGGCGCTGGATGATGGCCGGGCCTGGGCGAAGTTTCAGGCGATTTGCCGCGCGCAAGGCGCCTTTCGCTCACCGCCGCGGGCGCCGTTGACGCGGGTCCTACCGTCGTCGCACGCCGGAACCGTGGTGCATCTGAACAACCGCAAGCTGGCCAAGCTGGCCAAGCTCGCCGGCGCGCCTGAAGCGAAGGCCGCCGGGCTGGAGCTGCACGTGAAGATTGGCGACGAGGTCGTTGCGGGCCAGGCCATGATGACGCTCCATGCCCAGGCGGCGGGCGAGCTCGATTACGCCGGCGAGTATGCGCGCGCCAACCCCGACATCGTCGGAGTAGAGCTTTGAAGGTCTTCCTAGCCTTGCCTGGCAACGAGCGGCTCGCCCGTTGGCTCGCGGTCGAGACTGGCGGCGCCTTTTGCGGTCTCCGCACTCGCCGGTTCCCGGACGGCGAGACCTATGTGCGCCTCGGGCGGGCCGTCCTGGGGGACGAGGTCTATGCGGTCTGCACCCTGGCGCATCCAGATCGGCGGACCCTTCGATTGCTGCTTGCGGCTGGAGCGGCGCGCGATGCCGGCGCAAGGCGCGTTGTATTGGTGGCGCCCTATCTGGCCTATATGCGTCAGGACCGCGTGTTTGCGGAGGGCGAGGCGATCAGCGCCCGCCATTTTGCGCGCCTGCTGTCTCACGCCTTCGAAGGCTTGGTGACGGTCGATCCGCATCTGCATCGGATCCGCGCGCTTGGCGAGATTTTCGACATCCCGGCGCGAGCGCTCCACGCAGCACCGCTACTGGCCGACTGGGTGCGCGTGAACGTCGAGCGACCGCTGCTGATCGGACCGGACGTCGAGAGCCGTCAATGGGTTGAGGCCGTCGCCCATCGCGCAGCAGCGCCCTTCGCCGTGTTGACCAAGGTGCGCCGCGCAGACCGCCAAGTCGAGATTGAGCTGCCAGCGCTGGCGACGTTTTCCGGACGCCAGCCCGTGCTGATCGATGACATCATTTCTTCAGGGACGACGATGATCCAGGCGGCCAGAATGCTTCAGGCCGCGGGGCTGGGGAGGCCGGTTTGCGTGGCTGTGCATGGGCTCTTCGCCCAGGATGCGTTCGAGCGGCTGTCGGCTCTCGCCAAGACGGTGGTCACGACCGATAGCGTTCCACACCCATCGAACGGCATTTCGATTGCTCATATGCTGGCCGATGGCTTGTCAGGAATCTAGAGCATGCAGATCCTCTCGTCAGACCAAACACAATGGGGCGCCGGGCGCTTTTCACCTGACGCCTTGGGCCGGCGTCGCGCGGCCTTGCCCGCAGCCCGCCTCGTGAGCCGCCGATGAACAAGCAGGCTCGATTCCATGTGGCCTACTGGCTCATCGCCGTCCTCGGCGTGTTGGCCATCCAGCACTACATCGGCGTCGCCACCCAAGTGGCTCAAATTCCGTACAGCGAGTTCGAACGGTTGCTGCGCGACGGCAAGATCGCCGAGGTGGGGATTTCGGACGAGTTCGTCCAAGGCCGGCTGAAGCAACCCGTGCAGGGCAAGAGCGCATTCGTTTCGGCGCGCGTCGAGCCCGAGCTTGCCCGTGAGTTTGACAAGTACGGTGTCGTCTATAGCGGCCAGGTCGAGAGTACTTTCCTGCGCGATCTGCTCTCCTGGGTGGTTCCGGTCCTGCTGTTCTTTGGCCTTTGGGCCTGGCTCTCTCGCAAGGCAGGGCCGGCCGGATTGATGCAGGTGGGGCGCAGCCGGGCGAAGGTCTATGTTGAAGCGGACACCGGCGTAACGTTCAGCGATGTGGCTGGCGTGGACGAGGCGAAAGCCGAGCTTCAGGAGATCATCGATTTCTTGAAGAGCCCACAGGAGTACAGCCGCCTGGGTGGCCGAATGCCGAAGGGAATACTGCTCCTTGGGCCGCCGGGCACCGGCAAGACATTGCTCGCGAAGGCGGTGGCGGGAGAAGCCAAGGTTCCCTTCTTCTCGATCTCCGGATCGGAGTTCGTGGAAATGTTCGTGGGTGTCGGCGCGGCGCGGGTGCGCGACCTGTTCCAGCAGGCCCGCGAGCGCGCGCCGGCCATTATCTTCATCGACGAGCTCGATGCTTTGGGGCGCGCCCGCGGCCTCTACGCCTGGGGCGGGCACGATGAGAAAGAGCAGACGCTCAATCAGCTGCTGGTGGAACTTGACGGCTTCGATTCCAGCACGGGGCTGGTGCTGCTCGCTGCGACGAACCGGCCCGAAATCCTTGACCCAGCGCTGCTGCGGGCCGGCCGCTTCGACCGCCAGGTGCTTGTGGACAGACCGGACAAGAAGGGTCGGATTGATATTCTTCGGGTGCACACCCGAAGGGTGAAGCTCGCGTCGGACGTCGATCTCGAGAAGGTCGCGGCCCTAACGCCCGGCTTTACGGGCGCGGACCTCGCCAACCTTGTCAATGAAGCGGCGCTCCTGGCCACGCGCCGCCGGGCCGACGCGATAACCTTGGCGGATTTCAACGAAGCCGTGGAGCGGATCGTGGGTGGCCTGGAGAAGCGTAACCGCCTGCTGAATCCGAAGGAGCGCGAGGTGGTGGCGCACCATGAGATGGGTCACGCCCTGGTGGGCCTCACCCTCCCGGGGGTCGAGCAGGTGCACAAGGTTTCGATCATCCCGCGCGGAGTGGGGGCGCTCGGCTACACGATCCAGCGCCCGACGGAGGACCGCTTTCTGATGACCCGGGAGGAACTGGAGAACAAGATGTGCGCGCTCCTGGGCGGTCGCGCCGCCGAATGGATCATCTTCCGACATCTGTCGACCGGCGCCGCGGACGACCTTCGCAAGGTGACCGATATCGCGCGAAGCATGGTGACGCGCTACGGCATGTCCAAGCGGCTTGGGCCTGTCTCCTATGATCGAGAGCCTCGGACCTTTCTCAGCGCCGGAGATGCTCCGCCTCCGTTCATGCGGGAGAACGACTTCGGAGAGGCCACGGCCGACGCGATCGACGAAGAGGTGCGCGCCATGGTGGAGGCGGTCTTCGCGCGCGCGGTGCAAATCCTCGAAAGCCGCCGCGCGGCGCTCGAGCGCGGCGCCAAGCTGCTGCTGGAGAAGGAAACCCTTGACGAGGCTGAACTGCAACGCCTGGTTCAAGATGGACCGGCCTCGAGCGAGGCTCGGCGAGCGTGAGCCAGGGCGCGCCCTTCCTGCCCGGGCGTTGGCTGATCGGCGCGCGCCGACCGGCTTGGCTGCGAGCGCCGAACCGGGACGGGCGGTGAACACATGGAATACAGAGGCGCCGACACCTCCGCTCGGCTGAACGAGCAAGTCGATCAGGCGGTGATCCGCGCGGCGGCCTTCACCAAGCACGACCGCACGCTGCTCGCCCAAGTCCGAGCGTGCAACACGGTGTGCGAGTTCGCCTTTCCGATTCGTCGGGACGATGGGAGCGTCAAGGTCGTCAAGGCGTGGCGCGCCCAGCACAGCGACCATCGGCTTCCCACCAAGGGCGGAATCCGCTTCAGCCCCAACGTCGACTCTGATGAGATCATCGGGCTGGCGGCGCTGATGACCTACAAATGTGCGTTGATGGACGTGCCGTTCGGCGGCGCGAAGGGCGCCGTCCAGATCGACCGCGACGAATTCTCCGCCGGTGAGCTGGAACGGATCACACGACGCTATACGTTCGAACTCATAAGGCGAAACATGATCGGCCCAGGCGTTGATGTGCCTGCGCCTGACTATGGCACCGGGCCGCAGGAGATGGCCTGGGTCGCGGACACCTACCGTCAGATCAGCCGCGGCGACCTTGACGCACTGGCTTGCGTGACCGGCAAGCCGATCGCCCTAAGCGGCCTGCGTGGGCGGTCCGAGGCCACGGGACTCGGCGTCTTTTACGGCCTGCGTGAAGCCTGCGCCCAGGAAGAGGACATGCGAAAACTGGGCTTGGCGCCCGGCCTGGACGGCAAGACGATCGTCATCCAGGGCTTTGGGAATGTCGGCGCCCATGCGGCGGCGTTTCTCGCGCAAGGCGGGGCGCGGATCGTCTGCGTCATCGAACGCGATGGCGCGATCTTCAACCCGACCGGACTCAAGGTCGCCGAGATTGTCGAGCACCGGAGCCGGACTGGCTCCATCTTGGGCCTTCCCGGCACCGAGACGCTGCCCTCCGCTGCGGCAGGACTGAACGTGGAATGCGACATTCTTGTCCCGGCCGCACTCGAGAACACCGTTCACGCCGGCAACCAGGCGGGGATCCGTGCACGGATCATCGCCGAGGCGGCCAACGGGCCTGTGACCGCTCTGGCGGACCAAGCTTTACGGCAGCGTGGCCTGATGATCATCCCGGACATATATCTGAATGCCGGGGGGGTGACGGCGTCATATCTCGAGTGGCTGAAGAACTTGGCGCACGTCCGTTTCGGGCGCATCGAGCAGAGGTTCGATCAAGGAGCCTATCACCGGATCGTTGAGGCCGTCTCGGGGGCGACCGGCCATGCATTTGATGCGCAGATCCTCAGCGGGCTGAAGGGCGCCGGTGAGACGGACCTAGTCCGCTCGGCGCTCGAGGAGACCATGGCGACGACATTTGCGCAGCTACGCGCCGTCAGCACTCAGCATCGGACGGACTTGCGCACGGCAGCGCTGATCATCGCCCTTGACAAGATCGCCGAAAGTTACGCCCGGATGGGGATATTTCCATAGTCCTGAGGGCTGTCGCGGCGTCGGCTCACAATTCGCTCCCGACGGCCTCGACAGCGCATGGCCCGATACAGGGATCGCCCCAGGACGGAGGGCGGCCACGGGGCGCTAACGTCCGTCAGGCGTCGCAAGCTTTAGCGGCACGAAGAGGCTCCGGCCCGAACGCCAGACGCGTATGAGGACCGCAGGGCGCCCTTGGTTGCGGGCCGCCTCGATCGCGGCATGGATGTCGGAGGGCGTAGTGACCACTCGATCCCCCACGCGGTCAATCACGTCGCCGGCGCGCAGGCCCTTTTCGGCAGCGTCGGATCCCGGCGAAACGCTTTCGATGACGACGCCGCGGGCGTCGTCGGGAAGGCGGTAGAGGCTTCGCGCTTCAGCATCCAGGGGGCGCAGCCGCAGACCAAGGCTGTCGACCCCGGCAGGTCCTCCCGGGACCGGCGCGGTCCGATCGTCGGGGCGACGTGCGGCGCGCACGTCCAGGGTCTGCCGCCGCCCGGCGCGCCAGACCTCCAGTCGCAGACGCTCGCCCTCCCGTGCGGCCGCCACCCGACGGGTCAGATCAGACGACGAGGCCAGTGGCTGTCCATTCAAGGTGAGGATCGCGTCCCCGGGCTGGAGGCCTGCGGCCTCTGCTGGGCCCCCCGGTGTCGTTTCCACGACGAGGGCGCCGGTACGCCCCGGAATACCGAGGCTGCCGGCGATCTCAGGCGTCAAGTTCTGAACCAATGCGCCGAGATAGCCTCGGACGATCCCGCCATCGGCGATCAGCTGCTTGGTGACGTGGTCGGCGATGTCGGCCGGGATTGCGAAACCGATGCCGACCGACCCGCCATTTGGCGAATAGATCGCCGTGTTGACGCCGACCACCCGGCCCTGCACGTCGAAGGCGGGGCCGCCGGAGTTACCCCGATTGATCGGCGCGTCGATCTGGAGGTAGTCGACATAGGCCTCGCCGATGTCCCGCCCGTCAGCCGAGACAATCCCCGCCGAAGCGGTGCCGCCGAGGCCGAAGGGGTTGCCCATGGCGACGACCCAATCGCCGACCCTGGGCCGCGCGGTCGTCTCGAAGGTCACGAAGGCGAAGCGCGAACCGCTCACCTTCAGGACCGCCAGGTCGGTTAGTGGATCGCGTCCGATGATACGCGCCGCAAGTTCGCGCCCGTCATTCGTTCGCACAGTCACCTTGGTGGCGTTCTCGACGACGTGATTGTTGGTGACGATATAGCCGTCCGGCGCGATAAAGAAGCCCGAGCCCGACACCCGAGCGAGGGGTGGTGTTCGCGGCTCTTCGTCGCCGTCGGGCGCGCTCGGAAACCCGAAAAAGAACGGCAAGCCAGGAAACCTTTCAGGCAGATAGGGACTGGCCGGAGCGCTGCGGGTGACGTCGATAGAGACGACAGCCGGCGCCACGCGCGCGATGATGTCTGCAAAGCTCGACGGCGGCCGAACCGGCAAGCTTCGCGCCGGCTGTGCGGCGGCGAAGCAGACGGTGGGCGAGAGACCGCCGGTCGCGAGGGCGAGGGCGAGGGCCGCTGAGGCCAGGAGGGTCGCTTGGGGCTGCTTGGGCATCGCGGCTGCTCCTAGTCGGCTTGAACCGGGACTGCGGTTGACACATCGCGGGCGGCTGGCGCAGCTTCCCATTGATACAGGGGCGCGGGCGGCGGCGTTCTTGCGTCGAGGCCGGCGAGTGCTGTTCGCACTTCGTCGAGGCGGGACACATGTTCGCGCACCGGCGCTTCCGTAGCCTCCACCTCCAGCAGGTATTCATCCCATTCCCAGGAGCGCAGGATTCTGCGCTTCTGCGCGGTCGTCAGCGACGGGTCGGCGACAATCGCCGCCGGCGTCCGGTAGATCGCCTGGGGACTGAGGTAGAGGGCTTCGGCCTCCGCCGGCGTGAGGGGATCGAGCGGCTTTTCCGGCCGCTTGGGGGCCCCCATTGGGGGCGGATCCGCCGCGGTGTCGGACCCGTAGGGCGCAGCGCCCTCGCCCGCGTGGACCTCGAATTCGAGGCCATGCCGGCGGCAGTAGCCGATCGCGGCTTCCGCTGTGGGGAAGCGCAGGTTCACCTGCTGCAGCGGGTCGGTGCTTTCCAGCCAACCCATCAGGGGCTCCACGCGGGGCGCGGATCGTGCGGCGAAGCGCAGGGTCCATGCCTTCGCCTTGCCCTGTCCCCCGGTGACGGGGGCGGAGGGCTCGTCCTGCTGGATGATCGCGAATGCGTCAGCCGGCAGAGCTGCCGCGTGACGACGCGCGGCGATGGATTGAACCCCTGTTTCGCCTTGCCGAAAATCGTCGTGCCGGGGCATGTCTGGACCTCTGGTCTGGCCCGGGAACACAGGTTCCCGGGCAGCTTCACTGGGCGTGACCGGCCAAGTTACTGGCGTCGCGGATGACCGGGCCGGACAGGAGCTCTTTTCGGGAACCCCACCTCAGCCCTTGTCGATCGCGATCCGGCGAACGCCGTCCTGCTGGGCCCGGGTTTTCGGGAGCGTTACGGTGAGGACGCCCTTTTTGAACTTGGCCTTGATAGCATCCTCGTCGATCGCCACGGGCACGGGGATCACGCGTTCGAAACGGCCGTAATAGTGCTCGCTGTAGCGTCGGTCGTCGTCTTCGACGTCCTTGCGCTTCTCTCCACGCAGAACCAGCACGCCATCGTCGAAGACCACATCCACGTCGTCCTCCTCCATTCCGGGCAGCTCGGCGGAGACACGGATCGCCTTGTCGTCTTCCGACACTTCGAGGCTTGGCCAAGCCTGGCGGCCAAGCGTCGGCGCCCCGAAATCACGGAACACGTCGTCGAAAAGCCGATTCATCTCGCGATGCAGCACGAGAAAAGGATGACCGTCATCGTTGCGCTCGGCGGTCGTCAGCGCGTTCTCGCCGGGGCGTCGGCCGCCGCGGGTCCAAGGGATCAAGTCGCGAACATTCATGTCTTGTCTCCTTTGATCATCGGGCGATCCGGTGCAGAGGACCAAGCCGCCCGGGAAGGTGTTTGGGGCCGGTTCAGTTCGCCGGGGTCTGGGCCGTCTCGGCAGCGCTATCGGCAGCCGAAACCTGACCCTCGACCTGGATCCGCCTGGGCCGGGCGGCCTCCGGGATCTCGCGGACCAGGTCTATGGACAGGAGCCCGTCCGCAAGGCGGGCGCCTTGGACCTGAACGTGATCAGCCAGGGCGAAGATCCGCCTGAACGGTTGGGTCGCAAAGCCGCGATAGACGACCTGTCCGGGCTCTGTCGTGTTCGAAGGCTGGCCGCTGATCGTCAGGCGGTTGGGTTCGTAGGTGATCTCGATGTCCGCATCCCGGAAGCCGGGTGTCGCCAGGACGATCCGGAAGTGATCATTGTCGAGGGTCACCACATTGTAGGGTGGCCCGGCCGTCTGCAGTTCGGGGCCGGCCGCCGATCGGTCGAACAGACTGAGCGCGTCTTCGACGCCCGGCGTCAGCCGATAGGGGAACATCGGCGTGATGGTGCTCATTCTCATGGCGACTTCCTGCCTGATCGTGTGAATCCGGGAGGAGCCGGGGTCGGCTCGCCTCCGGCGCCAGAGCCCGCGAGTGGCCTGGCCACAGAGGACGTAGGGCGCAAGCGGCGCCCTTCAAGGCAGAATTTTCGGCGATCGAGACGAAGCCCCTGGCGCCCCGCTCCCCGCGCCAATCAATCCCGGCGACGACGGGCGTCAGAACAGCGGGCCGTCAATCTCCAGCAGCTTGGAGGGTGGCACCTTCAAGGCGAGCGCAGTGTGCCACAGCGTCAGGATCGTCGGGCTGCGGCGTCCGAGTTCAAGGCCGCTCACATAGGCGCGATCCACGCCCATCCGCTCGGCCAAGCCTTCCTGCGAAAGCCCAGCATCGCCCCTATAGCGCCTGACGTTGGTTCCGACGACCATGCGAACGTCCATGGCGATCACCAACAGCACCGAGAACTTTGATGCTACGCACTAAAGTGCACGGGCCGCATGTTGTTCTGGCGCGGGGGGCGTTCGGGCATCCTCCTGCGCCCTACGGGTTGCTACGTAGTGGTCACCCACAAATAGGCGTCCGCCCTGCCGGCCGCTAGACGTCGGGCATGCGACCTGGCGCACCCCCGACCCCCCCGACCGCATTGTCTCAAGGCGACCAGCATGAGCCGTGTGCGACGGCGATCTCTGAGGCCTTTCTACGGCATGGCGCGCGGCTCCTCTGTCGGCGCCGGACGACGATCTATAGCGCAGGGGGTTGCGCCGATCGGGTTCTCTATATCCTGCGCGGCGTCGAGCGCACCAGCCGCGTGAGCGCGACCGGGCGACGAGAGGTCGGAGACTTCTATGGACCTGGGGGGGTGTGCGGGCTTGAGCCGAGCGCCGAGCGTTGCTTCGCCGCCGAGGGGGTCACCGATTGCGAGTTTCTGGTCGTGCTTCGCTACGAGATCCGCGCCGATCCGCAGCTGCAGCACGCGATCGACGCGGCTATGCGGCTGGAGCTGGCGCGAGCGCAAGACCATCTGTCCCTCCTCCGCCGGACGGGCGCCCGGGAGAAGGTCGCAAGCTTTCTGACCCGCCTCTCGGGCCCCCACGCTGCGAGCCCCGTCGCCCTGCCGATGGGGCGACAGGATGTCGCTGATTTTCTCGGCCTGACCATGGAGACCGTTTCCCGCGTGCTCAGCCAATTCGAGCGGGACGGCGTTCTGCGCTTCGCCGGGCCGCGCCAGTTTGAGGTTCAACGGCCGCAAGTTCTTGCGGCGCTAGCCGCCTGAAAGTCACCTGCCGAGGAAGGCTGAGAACTTGCCTTCGTCTTATCCTCCGCCCAAGCTCGCTGAGATGCTGCCTGGGGGAACGATCCGCTCGGCCCTGAAGACGCGGCTTGGCGAGGCCGGCGGCTACGCCGTGGCGATCACCGCCGCGCTGCTTTGCGCCCTGCTCAGGCTCCTGGTCGATCCGCTGTTGGGGAACGAGGCGGGCCTCCTGCTCTTCGTGCCGGCGATATTGGCCGCGGCGATGGCCGGCGGCGCGGGCCCCACCTTCGTGGCTGCTACGCTGTCGATCGGCTCGAGCCTCGCCATAGCCCGGTTTCACCTGGATGGCGACGCTGTGGTGCGGATCGTGGTCTTTATCCTGATCGCGCTGTCGGTGGGGTGGCTCGGCTCGCGGATGCTGCGGAATGGCCGCGAGCTCGAACGCTTTGTGGGCGCGCTTCACGAGCGCGAAGTGCGGCTGCAATCAATCCTGGAAACCATACCCGACGCTTTGGTCATCATCGATGAGCGCGGCGCGATCGACGCACTCTCGCCCGCCGCCGAACGGCTCTTCGGCTGGTCGGGCGCAGAGCTGAAGGGCCGGAACGTCGCGCTGCTGATGCCGGAGCCCGATCGGTCGCGGCACGACGCTTACCTGGGGCGCTACCTGGCCACGGGCGAGAAGCGCGTAATCGGGAAAGGTCGGGTGCTGATCGGCCAGCGTTGCGACGGCTCGACCTTTCCCATGCAGCTGGCGGTGGGCGAGATGGTCCTCGGGTCAAAGCGCCTTTTCACCGGCTTTGTTCGCGATCTCACCGAACGACAGGACGCCGATCGCCGGCTTCGGGATGTGCAGGGGGAGTTGCTCCACGTCTCCCGCCTGGCTTCGCTGGGCGAAATGACGTCTGCGCTCGCCCATGAACTCAACCAGCCGCTGGCGGCGGCGACCAGCTATATGGAAGGCAGCCTCATGCTGCTTGAGCGCGCGCCAATTTCAGGAGGCCGCCGCCCTCGCCCTGGTCGGGCCAGGAACCCGCGACGTGCGATTGTCCTTCCAGATCGACCCTGCCGCAGACGCAGCTCGCATCGACAAGGTGCAAATCCAGCAGGTCGTCGTCAATTTCGTACGCAATGGGATCGAGGCGATGGAGGGCGCGGCCGACAAGTCCCTTGCCCTTGGGACAAGTCCGGCGGCGAATGGCATGGTGGAGGTATGGGTTAGCGATCGCGGCGCAGGGCTGAGCGAGGCGGCGGCCTCGACATTGTTCGAGCCCTTTCGGTCGACCAAGCCGGGCGGCATGGGCATTGGACTTTCTATTTCCCGGACGATCATCGAAGCCCATGGAGGGCGGATCTGGGCAGATCTCAATCCTGTCGGCGGCGCGGTCTTCCGCTTCACGCTACCCGGCGTGCATGCCGAGGCGAGCGATGTCTGAGCCGCGGGTGCATCTGATCGATGACGAGGACTCCGTGCGCAACGCCATGAGCTTCATCCTCGACATGGCGGATCTGCCGTCCCGGAGCTACGCCAGCGCGCTCGAGTTTCTCGATGTCGCTGGATCGATCCGTGAGGGATGTGTCGTAACCGACCTGCGGATGCCCCATATGAGCGGCCTTGAACTCATCACGCGGATGAAACAGCTGGGGCTTGGACTGCCCGTCGTGATGATCTCCGGCCACGGCGACATCCCCATTGCCGTCGAGGCGATGCGTGCGGGGGTGGTCGATTTCATCGAGAAGCCTTTCAAGAAGGATGCGCTTCTCGACGCCATCCGCCGGGCGCTCGATAGCGAGGCGAGCCGCGCCGCGGCTCAGTCCTCGCGGAGGAGGTTCGAGGAGATGATCGCGACGTTGTCGCCGCGACAGACGGACGTGCTGAGGGGCGTCATCGCGGGCAAGATGAATAAGACGATCGCCAACGAACTTGGCATCAGCATCCGCACCGTTGAGGTGCACCGGGCGCACGTCATGAGCAAGACGCACGCCGCCAGCCTGTCCGAACTCGTCCGTATCGCCATGTCAGCGGGCTTCTGAGCCTGAGCGGTCGGATGCCGGCTAACGGCATGATCGCCACCCCCGCTCAGGTTACGTCGCCTGAGCCTCCGCCAATGCTGGCCCTATAGGCGCGCCGGCGATCGCGGATGAACGCATCGACAGCTTCGACCGGCTCGCCGAGGTCGCGCAGCAACGACTCGGACAGATGCAGGCTGGCCTCGAAGGTCTCCGGCACGGCGCTGGTTGCGCCGAGGCCATAGAGTCGGGCCGCATGGCGCGCGTCGCGGGCGCGGGCCACAATCACCAGATCTGGATGGCGATGGCGCGCCACGCCGACGACGGCTTCGACCCCTTCCGGGGCATCCATGGTTACGACCAGAGCCCGGGCGTCAGCCAGGCCCAAGCGATCCAAAAGCTCGATCCGGGATCCGTCGCCGAAGTAGATCGGCCGGTCCCGCCGCCGTTCGGCGCTGACGACGCGCGGGTCGCGATCTACGGCGACCCAGGCGAAGCCTCTTGCATCGAGGATCTCGGCGATCATGCGGCCGACCCGACCCATGCCGACGATCAGGACAAGGCCCGGATTGACGGTCTCGGCGGGGTCGGCAGATGGCTCGGCGACGAGCTTGAGAGCAACCGACTTTCGCCCGGCCCAGGCGCCGAAGGCGACGAGACCCGGGGTGAAGGCCATGCTCAGGCTCACGGCGACAAACAGCGGCTGCAATAGCGAGGTCGAGAGGATCGCAGAGTCGCTGGAGTGTCGGAGCACCACGAACGCGAATTCGCCTCCGCCGCAAAGCGCGAGGGCGGCCTCAAGGCTGGTGGCCGGCGCCAGCCCAAACAGGCGGCACGCGACGAGGTTGGCCAGCGCCTTCAGCGACAGCAGGCCCACGGTCAGGCCGGCGACCAGTGTGGGTTGCACCCAAAGCGCCGACAGGTCCAAGCCCAAGCCAACGCTCAGGAAGAACAGCCCCAGCAACAGGGCTGTGAACGGCTCGATCATGACTTCGACCTCGTGCCGGTACTCGGTTTCGGCCAGCAGGACCCCGGCGACAAAGGCCCCAAGCGCCATGGACAGGCCCGCGAGCGCGCTGGCGGCGCCTGCGCCGATGATCACGAGGAAGGTCGCCGCCATGAAGAGATCCTGGCTCTTGGCGCGGGCGACCAGTTTCATCAAAGGTCGCAGGAGCCACCGGCCGGCCAGGATCAGGGCGCCGACAGCCAAGACGCCCGGGGCCAGGGCATAGAGCGCTCCAACCTCCACCCCATGCCTTTCCGAGGCGAAGAGGGTGGCGACCGCCAGCAGGGGCGCGACAGCCAGATCCTGGAATAGGAGTACTCCAAACGCGGCGCGTCCAGCTGGCGCGTGCAGCCGATGACGGCGAGACAGAGCCGGCGTCACCATCGCCGTTGAGGAAAGCGCCAGGGCGGCGCCGGCCATGAGGGCGCTTGGCGCATCGGGGACCAGCAGCCGCAGGGCGCCCCCGAGAAGGAGTGACGCGATGAGGAGTTGCGCGAGACCCAGGCCGAACACCAGCTTGCGCATCAATCGCAGTCGTTCCCAGGAAAGCCCGAGCCCGAGGTGAAAGAGGAGGAAGGCCACCCCCAGCTGCGCAAACTGCTCGAATTCCTCTGGACGGGTGATTGTGAAGGCCGCAATCCAAGGCGCGGACGGCGCCAGGGCGCCGAGTCCATGAGGTCCGAGGATGACGCCGGCCGCCAGGAATCCTAGCGTGGAGCCGACGCGAAGGCGGGCGAAGATCGGAGCGACTACGCCGGCGGTCGCCAAGAACAGCATGAGGTCCTTCAAGACCGGCGCGATGGTCGGATCGCTCATGCGGCCTCCGTTGCGACGGATCGCATTGATCTGGGGCCGGCGCATTTCGGCGCCCGCATTGTCGCCGCCGATGGCGGAATTGGGCGCCACCGCATCTCCTGGGTGTGTTGCGAAGACGGCGCCGCACCGGCACGATTGTCGGTATGCGCCGAGAGATCAGCGGCGGATCGGCGCATCCCAGCGGGCGCCGCCTGCCTCTGCCGGTGGATCGCGACCCGCTCCATCGCCCGGAGCGGATCAGCCCGTTGCCGCCCAGGACCTGCATCCAGGGCCGCGGGCTTCTCATGCGTAAGCGGACAATCGTTCAAAGGACGGACCGTGACGGTGTCGCCGGGCTGATCCCCAGCCAGAACGGCGGCTCGGATCGCGCCACGGACCGCTTCGCGAGCCCTGAGGCGATGTCGCAGCATGCCTTGCGCCCGAGGCTGAGGATCGCCGACCTCGATCCCGGCGTAGTTTGCCAGGTCCGTCTGACGCTGCGGCGCCAGCGCGCCCGGTGCGAGGGTGTTTGCGAGCACCTCGCCAGACACTGGGTGATATCGACCCGCAACCCAATGGCCTGCGCCGCTTCTTCCCTGGCCCGGTCGTCGTCGTTCGGCATCGCTGTCCTCCGCGTCTTCGCGACCCGGCAAGGCGATACCGGCCAGGGTCGAAAGGCCAATGGCATTCACGAGCAGACGCTCCGACGATGACATCTAGGGCGAGGGCTGCTGGCGACAACCGCGCCTCCACCGAAGGAGAAATGCATGCCCCGCCCGCCGCGGCGTCGTAGATGTCGCCGGAAGGCCTCGGCGCTGCTGATTGCGTGCTAGGTTCGCACGTCGCGCGCCCTCGCGTGGCGACAAGCGGACCGGTAGTCGGCCGCGGCTTTCGGGTCGAAGCGCTCGAGGGCCGAGATCAGGTCGTCGAGATGGGAGACAGGTGCGAACTCGGTGAGGTCGCGCGCATCCGCCATCTCCAGCCCCAGCGCATCGTTCGCCCAGGCCAGCAGGATGATCCGCTTCTGATCGTCAGTTAGTCCGGCGTGGGCGATCACGTCCGCGGGACGGGCAAAGGCCGACGCCGGGTCGATCAGCGAATCCACGAACGCAGCCTTGGCCATGGGCGAGGTGGCGGGTGGCGACGGCTCGGCTTCGGGCACCATATGCGCCTTCGCTGGTTGAGGTTTCGTTTCGAACTTAGCGCGGGGGCGCATACCGGCAAGGTGGTGTGTAACAGCTGGCCCTAGCTGGGCCGCGCCTCGGATCTTGCTGGCCTCTCGTCATCGCGCAGGACGACGTAGGTGGCGGGGATCACCAGCACGGTCAGCAGGGTGGACGACGCCAGGCCGAACAGCAGGCTGATGGCGAGGCCCTGGAAGATCGGGTCGAACAGGATCACCGCCGCCCCGACCATGGCGGCCAGCGCCGTCAGCAGGATCGGCTTGAAGCGGATGGCGCCGGCCGAGAGCAGCGCGTCGCGCAGGGGCCGGCCCTCGGCCTGCTCAGGGCGGATGAAGTCCACGAGCAGGATCGAGTTGCGCACGATGATGCCGGCCAGCGCGATGAAGCCGATCATCGAGGTGGCGGTGAACGGCGCCCGGAAAAGCATGTGGCCCGCCACGATGCCCACCAGGGTCAGCGGGATGGGCGTCAGGATGACCAGCGGCAGGCGGAAGCTCTTGAACTGCGCCACCACCAGGACGTAGATGCCGAGGATCGCCACCCCGAACGCCGCCCCCATGTCGCGGAAGGTGACCCAGGTGATCTCCCACTCGCCGTCCCACAGCACCGTCGGGCGGTTCTCGTGCATCGGCTGGCCGTTCAGGCGGATGTCGGGCTTGGGCAGGCTTCCCCAGTCGTGGGCCTTTATGGCGTTCCACCGCCAGCATGCCGTAGATCGGCGCCTCGTAGCGGCCGGCGAGGTCGGCCATGACCATCTCGGCGTCGCGGCCGTCGCGGCGATAGATCGGGTACGAGCCGGTCTCGCGGGTGGCCTCGACCGCCTCGCCCAGCTCCACCAGGCGCCGGCCCTGGGCGGTGTTCGCCACGGCCACCGGGGTGGCGGCCAGCCGTCCGCTCCAGGAAATCAAGGATGTCGAGGGCGCCGGGCTTCCGGCCGCCTCCATCACTCGCCCCCTGAAAGATCCCAACGATCGAGCCCCCTTACGCCGAGGCGTTTCGGCGGATCACGCCAGCCTTGCTGGCGCAGATCTCCGACGTCCTCGGCGATCTAGTCGACCTCAGCACCCGATTCTCGTGAGACGCTACAAGATCGAACCGGCCCGCAGAAATGGGGCGGCGTACGCCCAGAAAGTCTCGATGAAAGGACCGGAAGCGGAAGGTGTCTCGCGGCCGACCGGCATTGGCGGGGTCCTTTAGGCTCGACCCAAGCGCTCCGCATGCGTCCGCAGCGGCGACGTGCTCGTCGTTTGCAACGATCGCCTCATACCAACCGCCGCTGATGATGACTCGCGGGGGATTCCCCTGGGGGTCGAACCGTGATTCACGCTTCTCATTGGAGAGGAGCGGATCGATGTCTTCGGTGCCGTTGCGGGGCGACTTCGATGCGGCGGCTGTTCGGCGGCTCGCCAGGGGGGCGGTTGACGCCGACCAAGCGCGTCGGCTGCTGGCGATCGCGGCGGTCTATGAAGGGATGAGCCGGGAGGCCGCGGCGCGGCTCGCCGGCATGGACCGCCAGACGCTGCGGGACTGGGTTCATCGGTTCAACGACGAGGGAGCCGCAGGCCTTGTGAACCGCGCCGCGCCCGGCAATTCCAGGCTTCTGAGGCGCGAGCAGGAGGCCGAGCTGGCCGAGATCGTCGAGGCCGGCCCGGCCTCGGCCGGCCTTGGCCACCTGGCGCGATGGCGCTGCGCCGACCTGAAGGCGCTGATCTCCGAGCGTTGGGGCGTCGACTACCACGAGCGGACCATCGGCAAGCTGCTGGACCGGCTCGGCTTCAGCCACATCACCACGCGGCCGCAGCACTACCGTCAGGATGAGGCGGCCATGGAGGCGTTTAAAAAAACTTCCCCGACAAGGTCGCGGCGATCCGCGCCGAACAGCCTCCCGCGACGCCCATAGAGATCTGGTTCCAGGACGAGATGCGGATCGGCCAGAAGACCCAACGCACGCGGGTCTGGGCCCGGCGCGGATCGCGCCCGCGCCAGGTCGCCGACCTTCGCACCGGCTGCGCCTATCTGTTCGGCGCCATCTGTCCCCAGCGCCAGACCGGTGCGGCCATCGTCATGCAGCGCGCCGACACCCAGGGCATGCAACATCACCTCGACGAGATCAGCGCCCACGTCAGCGCCGGCGCTCACGCGGTTCTCGTGCTCGATCAGGCCGGCTGGCACACCACCCAAAAGCTCAAGAAACCCGACAACATCACCTTCCTGCCGCTGCCGCCGAGATCGCCCGAACTCAACCCGGCCGAAAACGTCTGGGAGTACCTGCGCGGCCGCTGGCTCTCCAACCACGTCTTCAAGGACTACGACGCCATCCTCGACGCCGCCTGCGACGCATGGAACCGCCTCATCGCCGAGCCAAATCGCATCCGGTCCCTCGGATCACGACAATGGGCCTTTTGCGGTGAAGCTTAGGGGCGGTTGGTATCAGTCGATCGATGGCTCCACTGGATCACCTCTGGCAGCCGACTCCTGAAGCTGCCAGAGCAACCTATCCGCTACTCGTCGACGGACGCGGCAGCGTGCCGTCTGAAGATGCCGACGATCCGCATCGGTGCGCGGGGGTTCTGGGAAGTTTGGCGCGGCCCCGAGCACGGGGGTCATCTCGCGAGGCTCAAATGCGCCGGCGTTTCCGGCGAGCGGTGCCCCCTTCCGAAGGGGGTGTGGACGGAGTCGCCCAGGGAGGGCGTCAGAACGTCGGCACAAGCCTAGCTGGGGCGGCAGGGACAAATTTCACCAGCGGCGATACCGATAGACCCATGGGCCGGGCCGGAACCCTGGCCGCCAATAGTGGTGATTGTGCCAATACCAATAGCGATAGGGTCGGAACACCCAGACCCCTCCCGTCCAGACCCAGGGATTGTACCAGGGCGGCCCATGGATCACGTCAGGCGGATAAGCGCGCGTTCCGGGCGAGGCATGGACGAATGCCGGCGCCCCCGGCCGCACGATGTACCCCGGAGGGCATTGCGACCCGCCACCGGATCCGACCGCGGCGCCAGCCGCAGCTCCCAAGGCTCCCCCGATGATCGCGCCGGCGGCCGGATCCCGTCGCTCGGACAGGCTTGAGCCCAAGATCGCGCCCATAACGCCGCCGATCGCCGCGCCTGCCAGCGCATTGGTGCGTTGATCGATGCAGTTTTGAGCGGCCCATTCCGCATATCGCTGGGCGTAGTCTCGATCATACCACTGGGCCTGATCGTCGTAGACCGCCCCCCTGCGCTCCGCGCCCGGGGGCGGCGGCGCATGGTGGCCCGTAGGCGGGGCGGACGCGGGGGGAGGCGCCGCCGAGGCGGAGGCGGCCGGATGGGCTTCGGCGACGGCGCCGTCGGCAAAGATCAGGCCGATCGCGGCGAGGAGCGCTGGTCCGTCGAGCCGTCGAGTCGTCGAGGTCATGGCGTCGGTCTCCTTGCTCCTTGAAACGGGCGTTCGCCCCGGCGCTGCAATCCCCTACCGGTATGGCTCCCGAGCAAAAACTAGGGTGCGCCTGTCGCAACCCAAACTTCCCCCACCTTGTTCGGAGCGCGGCTGCGATCGCCTGCCTAGTCCCGTCGTTGCCCGAACAACGACAGCAGAAATTGAAACAGGTTGATGAAGTTGATGTACAGGTTGAGCGCACCGTAACTGGTGGCGACACTCCGGGCGGCTTCGGCTCCCCCGAGTTCGTAATAGGCGATCTTCAGGCGCTGGGTGTCGTAAGCGATCAGGCCCGCGAAGACGAAAACGCCGATCACGCTGATCATAAACTGCATCCGCTCCGACCTCAGGAACAGATTGACGAGAGAGGCGATCACCAACCCGACCACGCCGACGATAAGAAAGGATCCGAAGCCGGTCAGATCCTTCTTTGTGACGTAGCCGAAGAGGCTGAGGGCGCCGAAAGCCGTGGCCGTGATCAGGAACATCGAGACGATGGACGCCCCCGTATAGACAAGTCCGACGACCCCCAGGGACGCGCCGATCAGGGCCACGATCGTCCAGTAGAGCGCACTTGCGGCTCCGCTTGTTGGATTGCGCATAGCAAACCCGGACACCAGCAGGATCCCGAGCGGTGCGATGGCCACGATCCAGCCGATCGGCGTCATGCCGGCCAGATGGCCATCGGCGCTCGTCACGAACATCAGGTCCCGGACCGGGGGGACGCTGGAGGTGAGGTAGGCGAGGGCGGCCGAGACCAAGAGCCCCAGGGCCACCTTATTGTAGACGCCGATCATGAAGGATCGCAGGCCGGCGTCGATCGCCATGTCGGCGCGTGTGCTCAGGATTGTCGCGTGGCGGGCGCGCTGGAAGTCGCTCATGGCTGGTGGTCCCCAGGATGTGGTTCTCCAGCCAACTCCATCTAGGTCGAACGCCCAATGGAACAAGAGGGGCGCGCGGCGGTGATGCGGCGGGCCTCCGCTCAACGGCCCTCCGCGCAAAGGTCAAGTCGCCGCTAGGACAGCGCCTCGATGCCTGGAAGAGTGCCTTTCGCCAGGAACGTCAGGCAGGCTCCGCCACCGGTGGAGACATGGCCGAACCGCTCCCCAAGCCTCAGCCTCTGAGCGGCCGCGACGGTGTCGCCCCCGCCAAGCACTGTGAAGGCGGCCGGGAGGCCGGCGATGGCGCGGCCAATCGCCTGCGTCCCCCCCTGAAAGCCGTCGATCTCCGCCGCCCCCATCGGCCCGTTCCAGAATACGGTTCTGGCGCCCTGCAACGCCTCGACGAAGCGCTGGCGCGTCTGGGGGCCGATGTCCAGGCCCTTCCAGCCCGCCGGAATGTGGTTGGCTGGAACGATTCTCGCCTCAGCGCCCACCGCGGGCTTGGGGGCCGCCACCACATCGACGGGGAGCAGGAGCTGTACGCCCCGATCGTGGGCCATGCCCAAGAGGCTTTTGGCCAAACCTGCGGTTTCCGCAGCCACCAGGGAGTTCCCCACCTGGCCGCCCTGAGCCTCGATGAACGGAAAGGCCAAGGCGCCGCCGATCAGCATGCCGGTCACGCGCGGCAGCAAGCTCTCCACTGCGCCAATTTTATCGGCTGCCTTCGAGCCGCCGAGCACAACCCAAAAGGGCTTCGCTGGGCGCTGGATGAGTCTGGTGAGGTTGGCGACTTCCTTCTCCATCAAAAGGCCAGCGCAGCTCGGTAGGAACCTGGTGGCCCCGGTAACCGACGCGTGGTCACGGTGGGCGGACGCAAAGGCGTCGAGCACGAACGCTTCGCCCAGCCTGGCATAACGCCGCGCCAGGGCCGCGTCGTTCGACCCTTCACCCGGTTCGAATCTCACATTGTCCAGCAGCGCCACTGAACCTTGGGGCAAAGGTAGGACTTGCCTGAGCGTGGCGTCGGAAGCTGGTGTGCGTTCGGCGCTCCCGCCGATAAAGGTCACGGGGCGCTGCAACTGCGCCGCCAGCACCGGCGTCACGGGGGCCAGACTGCTCGTCGCTTCGAAGCGGCCATTGGGACGTCCGAGATGGCTCAGGAGCACGAGGCTCGCGCCCTGCTCGAGCAACCGCTGCAGCGTCGGAAGACTCGCCTTCACCCGGCTCACGTCGGCGATCTTGCCGGCCTCCATCGGCACGTTGTAGTCCGCCCGGACGATGATGCGCTTGCCGGCGGCGCTGAGATCCTTGAGCGTTCGCAAGTCGGCCTCCAGGCCTGCATTTCAGTCGAGGTCTGCAGAACGACACGGCGCCCCGGAGGGCCTCAGGTCGATCTGCGGGCGCAATCGACTCGTCCGGCATGTTGCAGAGAGGACCCGCCATACGAGCAATTAGGGCGGGCCGCATCCATGCTCAATGGTCCGTCACCCACCGGCCCCCAGCTGCTGGCGAGGCGCCTCAGCCCGAGCGAACCGCCCTCTCGCTCGTGTGTGGACTCACTCTGCTGGGCTCTCGGGAATCTCTGCGACCACGTCCTGCGGGGACTTGTCCGACCGCAAGCCCTTGAAGCTTGCCTGCCGAATGCGGCCATGCTCAGTCCATTCGGCGAAGTCGATGTTCGCCACCAGTACCGGCCGGGTCCACTGAACGGCCGGATCCTTGCGCGGCGGATCGCCGGCCTCGAACGGACAGGTCTCGGATCGCACGGCGCGGAGTCGCGCGAGCAGCTCGGGCATCACCCGGCGCGGATAGCCGGTGTGTACGCGTCCGACATAGCGCAGGACCCCGTCGTCATAGACCCCGACCAGTAGGGATCGGAACTTGCGCGAACCGGTCATGGCCCAGCCGCCGATCACGACCTCCTGGGACGGGCGCCACTTCGACTTGCGCCAGCTGTCGTTCCGTTCGCCCGGGGCGTAGGGAGAATCGAGCCGTTTGGAGACCACGCCTTCGAATCCCTCGCGCCTCGCCCAGCCGAGGGGATCCGGGTCGGTGATCGCGGCCGCCGACCGGATCGGCCCATCAAGCGGCGCCCGCCGCAAGAGGCGCCCGAGCGCCTCGTGTCGGGCCGCGAGCGGTCGCCGCAGCAGCGCCTCGCGGTTCAGGTGCAGCAAATCGAAGGCGAAGAAGACCAGCGGATCGCGGGCCGCGTGGCGCTGACGCGCCCCTAGTCGCGCCCGGAGGAGGCTGAAGTTCGGCCGTTCCGCTCGGTCGAGCGCGCAGAGCTCGCCGTCCAAGATGCAGTCGGGCAAGTCGGCGAGCCGTGCGCTGAGATCAGGAAGCAGAGCCGATCGGTCGACGCCGTTTCGACTACGCCACCGGACCTCGCCCCGCAGGACTCGGGCCTGGAAGCGGTCGCCATCAAGCTTGACCTCATGAAGCCAATCCGGACCTGACGGCGGCGCGCGGACGAGCCGCGGATGCTGGAAGGGGATGAAGATCGGCGGCCCGGATCCGGTCCAAGATCCGTCGACGGGCCTGTCACGCGCCGTGGCCACGACAGTCACTCTTCGCCAGATCGCATTCTCTCAACGTGACACCTCGGTTTGGCGGCGGTTCAATGAGCCTATGGAGCAGGCTCGAGCGGGAACGACGACCCTATGACCATGCGGATGTCGACAGGTATCAAGTTCGAGAATGGCCGCGGCAGCATGATCTCCAGATCGTGTTCGCGACCAGGGCCGTCGCCAAGACGGCGAGCGGGGGCTAAGGCGAGCCGTTCAGGAGAGGCCAATTGAACGAAGACCCTTACAAGGTGCTGGGGCTGAGCTCCGACGCGACCCAGGACGACATACAGAAAGCCTATCGAAGGCTGGCCAAGAAGCACCATCCCGACCTCAATCCGGGCGATCGGGCCGCCGAGGAGAAGTTCAAGCAGGTGTCGGCCGCCTACGATCTCCTAGGGGACGAGGAGAAGCGGCGCCGCTTCGATCGCGGCGAAATCGACTCGCAGGGGGCCGAGCGACCTCGGCACCGCTACTACCGGGAGTACGCTGATGCGGCCGCCGATCATCCCTACGCCAGTCGCACCGGTTTCCAGGACTTCGCAGACGAGGACATCTTCGCACAGTTCTTCAGCCGGGGAGGGGAGCGCTTCCGTGAAGTCCGGATGCGTGGCGCCGACCTCAGATTCCACCTCAGGATCGACTTCCTTGATGCTGTGCGCGGAGCGCGCCGCACGCTGACGCTTCCCGACGGCACGTCCATGAACCTCAACATTCCCGCGGGAGTGGAAGACGGACAGGTGCTCCGGCTGCGGGGCAAGGGCGCGGCGGGCGTCAACGGCGGGGAGCCGGGAGATGCGCTCATCGAACTCGAGATCGGAACGCACCCGTTCTTCAGCCGCGAGGGCCGGGACATTCACCTTGATCTGCCGGTTACCCTCGATGAGGCGATCCTGGGCGGTAAGATCGAGGTGCCGACGCCCACCGGGCGGGTCACCATGACAGTGCCCGCAGGCGCCAACACTGGTCGCACCCTGCGCCTGCGCGGCAAGGGGGTGCAGGGCAAGCCGAAAGGGGACGAGCTGGTGCACCTCAAGATCGTCCTGCCGGAGCGGATCGACCCGGAGCTGGAGGCGTTCATGCGCCGCTGGCGCGAGCAACACCGGTATGATCCCCGTCAAGCGATGGGAGCAGCGTGATGAGGGAAGAGGCCGAGGTCCTGCAAGGGGTTCGCGGGCTAAGCCGCCGCAAGCTGCGCGCGTGGGTGCAGGCGGGCTGGGTGCTTCCCGCGCGGGGGGAGCAAGGCGCGATGTATAGCGACATCGACATCGCGCGGGTTCACCTGATCCACCATTTGCAGGCGGACCTCAATATCGGAACCGAAGCGCTGCCCGTCGTTCTGTCGTTGGTTGATCAGGTCTATGGCCTGCGGCGCGAGCTTCGGCGGCTGGCGCGCGCCGTCGAGGCGCAGCCGGACAGGGTGAAGCAGGCGATCCTGAGGGCGAACGACCAAGGCTGAGGGGCCGCTCCGGGGTGCGCCACGCCCCTCCTGGTCACCCCCGACGGGCGACGGATGCGCGCCCGGGCGCCAGGGGCGCGACTTGACCGCGGTCAAGTCGGCATGCCGATGGGGCGGCATGTTGAATCGCCAATGGAGAAGAAATTCCGCGGCGCTCCAGGAGGGTTCGATGAGCATCAAACATATTGTCGTGCAGGCGGCCGGGAAGGCAGAGGACGCGCGGCGCGTCGCCATGGCGGTCGATCTCGCGAACCGGTGCGAAGCCACGCTTGGTGGCGTATTCCTGGAGCCGGCGCCGCCCTGGCTCTTCGTGGGCGGGGACCTCGCAGCCCCTGCCGCCCTCGCCGATTTGACTGAATCTCACCGCAAAGCGGTGCAGACAGCTTCGGCGGCGGCGCGGGCGAACCTTGAGGCGGCGGCGCAGGGCAAGTCGTTCGAGTGGCGCCAAGTCGACGGCTCCGCCCCTACCGCGTTGGCCGAAGTGGCGCGGGAGGCGGATCTGCTCTTCATGGCGGGGCCTCCACTGACCAGTCGCGATGGCGTGTTCGCCCCAGCGGACGCCGTGGCGCTTACTGCCGGCGCGCCGATCATCGCGGTGCCAGAGACCGCGACCGGGACGTGTGTCGGACACCGCGTGCTCGTTGCTTGGAACGGCGCGCGCGAGAGCGCGCGCGCCTTGCGCGACGCCCTGCCATTGCTGCAGCGCGCCGCGCAAGTCGATGGCGTGATCGTCGACCACCCGGAGGCGGCCCGCGACGGGGAACGCGTCCTGAAGGCGTTCCTCCAACGCCACGGCTGCCCGGCGATAAACGTGATCCGGCTTCCCGCCGGCGGGCGGCATGCCAGCGAGGTGATCCTGCAGCACGCGGCGCACGTTGTGCAGGCCGACCTGATCGTCATGGGACTGTACGGCCACTCGCGCCTACGGGAGTTCGTTCTGGGCGGGGTCAGCCGGGACATGCTCGACGACTCGCCCATTCCGCTGCTCCTGTCGCACTGACGGAGGCGCGGCTGTGCTCCGATCCCACCCGACGCGTCGAGCGCTTGCTATCTTGTTGCTGGCCGCGATGGGAACGCCTGTGCGGCCGGCCCTGGCGCAGTCCTCGTCGTCCAAGGCGCTTGTCGAAGCGGCCAAGACCGCCGGGACCGTCGGCGAGCAGGCCGACGGCTATCTGGGTTTCGTGATACCCCAGGACGACCCCGGGCTCACCGCCGCCGTGGCGGAGATCAACACCGCGCGCGCTCGGCTGTACGCGGAGACGGCGCGTCGTCATGGCGTGAGCCCTGAGGTCGCGGGCGTCGCCGCCGCGAAGGCCCTGTTCGAGACGAAGCTGCGGCCCGGTGACTACTATCGTGACGCCACGGGCGTGTGGCGCAGGAAGTAGGGCTGCGTCTGCGGGCGCCGCCAGGTCGACGGATGAGGGCCGGGATCGACTCCGCCGGGAGGACGTCATGTCGCAGACCCTCGCGACGCTGTTGGCCGACTATCAGCAGATGGCGCTGATCCGGCGGTTCGAGGAGGAGGCTGCGCGCCTCTACGGCATGGGATTGATCGGCGGGTTCTGTCACCTCAGCATCGGCCAGGAGGCGGTCGCTGTGGGCGTGGTCGGCGCCCGTGCGCCAGGCGATCAGGTGATCACAAGCCACCGCGACCACGGCTATGCGCTGGCGTGCGGAATGGAGCCGCGAGCGGTCATGGCGGAGCTGACCGGACGCATCGGCGGCGCCTCGCGGGGCAAGGGCGGATCGATGCACATCTTCGCGCCCGACCAGGATTTCTACGGCGGCCACGGCATCGTCGGAGCCCCGGCCAGTCTCGGTAGCGGCTTGGCCTTCGCCAACCGCTACCGGAGCAATGGGAGGGTGGCGTTTGTCGTCTTTGGCGAGGGCGCCGCCAATCAAGGCCAGGTTTATGAATGCTTCAACATGGCCGCGCTCTGGCGATTGCCCGCGCTCTACATCATCGAGAACAATCGCTACGCGATGGGGACGGCGGTGGAGAGGTCCGCCTCCGAGCCCCGCTTCTATCGGCGCGGTCTCTCGTTCGGAATTCCCGGAGAGGCGGTCGATGGAATGAACGTTGTCGCGGTCCGCGAGGCGACGGCGCGGGCCGCACGGCATGTCCGGGCGGGGGAAGGCCCCTATCTCCTGGAAATGAAGACCTATCGATACCGCGGCCATTCGATGAGCGACCCGGCGAGGTATCGGCCGCGAGATGAGGTGGAACGGGTCCGGCGCAGGCGCGATCCCATCCAGCAGCTGAAACGTCTCGTGTTGACCCGCGATCCCGACCTCGCCACCGAGCTGGACGAGATCGACAAGACGGTCCAACAGCGCATTGAGGATGCCTCCGCCTTCGCGAAGGCGTCTCCAGAGCCACCCCCCGAACACCTGCTGCGCGACATCTATTCCGCCTGACGTCCTCAGGGTCAGGTCCGCGGGCTCCTGGCGAGCAATGCTCAGAACACGCACGGCCGAAGGGCGACGGCGCGGCGCAGGACCAGCGGCGCTCGGCCGGCGAACTGCCGAAGCTTCGCGCTGGCGCGCGGTGCGGGCGGCACTTGATGACGGTCAAGTCATGGCGGCGCGGAGGCACCACTCTGGTCACGGCAGCACCATCAGGAGCATCGGGTCCCGTGTCCTATCCATTCCTCGCCGGCGGCGTGGTCGCGTCGCCCTACGCCGCCAGTCTGCGGCAGTATCTCTCGGCCGTGCGACGCTATCCGGTGCTGACGCGCGATGAGGAATATGCGCTCGCCAGACGCGTGCGCGACGAGGCCGATTTGGCGGCGGCGCATCGGTTGATGACCAGTCACCTCCGCCTCGCAGCCAAGATCGCCTGCGGCTATCGCGGCTATGGGTTACCGCTCGAAGACATGATCTCCGAGGCCAATGTCGGGCTTCTGCATGCCATTTACAAGTTCGACTTGGAGCGGGATTGCCGGCTGTCCACGTACGCCGCCTGGTGGATTCGCGCCGCCTTGCAGGACTACATCCTGCGCCACTGGTCTATCGTCAAGCTCGGCACGAGCGCGACTCAGAAGCGCTTATTCTTCGGTTTCAGGCGGGCCCGCGCGCGCGTCGAGGCGTGTCCGTCCGAATTGCTCGCCGGCGACAGCATCGCCAAGATGGCCGAGCTGTTTCATGTTCCGCCCGGAGACATCACCGGGATGGAGGCCCGCCTCGGCTGGCGCGACCTGTCGCTGAGCGCGCTCCACGGCGACGAAGGCGAGCCGGATCGCCTCGAGCGCCTTGCCGATGAGAACGCTCAGGATCCGGAGACCGCGCTTTCGGAAGCCGACGAGCGAGACTACCGCACGCGTCTGCTCACTCAGGCCCTCAGCCCGCTCGGGCCGCGGGAGCATCGAATCTTCGTCGCCCGACGCCTGCGCGACCCTCCCGCTCCGCTTGCCGAGCTGGCTCAGGAATATGGCGTGAGCTGCGAGCGCATCCGGCAGATCGAAATGCGCGCTTTCGAGAAGGTGCAGCGCTTTGTCACCGATCAACAGCAGCACCACGCGCGCGAAGGTGCGTGGCGGCGCGGTCAGGCGTACGAATGCGCCGCCTGAAATGGAGGGCGAGAACTTGAAACACGAGATCGAAGTCCGCGCGCCGGCCGCTCATGCGTTCTCCGTGTTCGTGGACGAGATGAGCGGATGGTGGCCGTTCGCCTACACCGTGTCGAAGGACGCCCTCGCCAAGGTCGTGATGGAGCCACGTCTCGGCGGCTCCTGGTTCGAGTTGACCGTCAGCGGACGGCGCATCCCTTGGGGCGCCGTCGCCGCGTTCACCCCGGAAACGCACCTTGGCCTCACGCGAACGGGAAGCGATGGCCACCCTCTCAGCAACATCTCCATTTGGTTTCGGCCGCGCAGCGCGAAACTGACGCAGGTTGAGCTGCAGCACCAAGCTGCCTGCGCTCATTCCATCGCCGAGGATGGAGACCCCTTGTCACAACCCTCCGCATGGCCCGCGATCCTGCGCGAATACGCGGAGGCGGCGAGCCCCACCTCCCGCGCCCTACTGAACGCCTAGGGGACACCTGACGACAAGAACGCCGGCGAACCGAACAGTCCAAGCAGGTGAAGCAAGCCGTGATCGAGACGCGACTCGACAGTTACCGCGCCAAGCGAGACTTTTCCAGGACACCGGAACCAGCTGGCCAGGGCGCCGTCCGACCGGCAAAGCGGCTGCGGTTCGTCGTCCAAAAGCATGCGGCGCGGCGACTGCACTATGATCTGCGGCTTGAGCTCGACGGCGTCCTTCTCTCTTGGGCCGTCGCAAAGGGGCCCTCGTTCGATCCCGCGGAGCGAAGGTTGGCCGTAAGGACAGAGGACCATCCCCTCGACTACGGCGACTTTGAAGGCAAAATCCCGGAGGGACAATATGGCGCTGGCGCCGTGATGATATGGGATCGCGGCTACTGGAGGCCCGAGGGCGACCCCCGCATCATGCTGGAGCACGGCAAGTTGAGGTTCACCCTCGACGGCGTTCGGCTCAAAGGCGGGTGGGCGCTGGTGCAAATGACGCGGCGTTCCGGAGCGCGCGGGCGCGATTGGCTGCTGATCAAGCGCCGCGACGCCTGGGCGGCGCCTGGTGAGGGCGCGGCTCTGCTCCAGACCCTGACCACCTCGGTCGCCTCCGGGCGCACCGTTGAGGAAATTGCGGCGGGTCAGCGCCCTGCGCCGCGCCGGGACGGCGTCACAAGGTCTTGCAGGAACGCGGAGCGCATGGCCGACGAGATCAAGCGGACGGCGAGCGCCGCGGCCGGGGCCGGTTCGTCGGGGCGCGCTGCGCAGGCTCAGGCGCTCGGCGTGGCGATCACCCACCCGGACAGGGCGCTGTGGCCGGACGACGGCCGGGGACAGCCAATTTCGAAACTGGGCCTCGCCCGCTACCTGGAGGCCGTGGGACCTTGGATGCTGCGCCACGTGCAGGGCCGGCCGTGCGCCCTTGTTCGCGCGCCGAACGGCGTCCTCGCTCCGCCGCGGTTCCTTCAGCGCCATCCGGGTCGAGGCGCCCCAGCGCAGATAACGCGGGTCGCCGTCACCGGAGGCGGGCCCCCCTGTTTTCAGCTTGACCGCCTCGACGCTGAGCGGCCGCTGAGCGACGCCTTGCATCGGCTGACCTGAGCTGCGCGGCCCGTCGGCGCGGCCGCGCAAATTGTCAGGCTTCCCGCCGAGCCGCTGTGGCACGCTTGTTCGGCCAAGGCGGAGGCGCTGGCCTCCGTTTCTCCGCGATGCCGCCCACCGCCGCCTCAATGATCAGCAGTCCCGCGACGGACCCCGCATCCTGAAACGCAGTGCGGACAATCTTGGCGGGGTCAACGACGCCGGCCGCACCAGGTCGATGTACTCTTCGGTTTTCACGTTGAAGCCGAAGATAGGGGAGGGGGCCTTGCGGCCGGCCAGCCTATCTCACAGGGATAATGCTCGAAGTTGATCGCGATCAAGTCCGCGGCTCGCTTTCGGCCTGCGCACCAGAAGATCCGAGTGCGGCTGCAAGTGGCCGGTGGGCCGACATGCGAACACTGAAACAGCTTCCGCGCTCAAGTGCGGTGTTGACGCCGATGGTGCACCCGAGCACTCCTGCCAACTCGCCCACGATCCAGAGGCCGAGACCCAAGCCTCCGGCGGCAGCGTCGTCGCCGCGTGCGAACGCTTCGAAGAGCCGCGCGCGCATCGGCGGGAGGATGCCCGGCCCGGTGTCGTAGACTGAGATCGCCAGATCGTCCCCGCGCCGCCGGACGCCGATGAGCACGCCCCCACGCGCAGTATGCTTGACGGCGTTCGCCACCAGGTTGCTGACAATGCTGCGGAGCAGCTGCGGATGACTTGTGACCCGCGCCTCCGTCGATACGGTGCGGAGCTTGATTGACTTGAGGTCCGCTTGCGGGATCCAAGCCGCCATCACCTCATCCAGCAGGGGTTGCAGGGCGATCTCTTCCAGGAAGAGCGCCGAACCCCGCTGCTGAGCCGAAAGGAAGGCGACCGCCGCCAGGTCCTGGTCGAGCTGCGTCGCGGCGGCATTCGCATACCCCAGCAGCTGTTGCGCCCTGGCGGGAGGCGCGGACCCCAACAGTTGAAGAGCCGCGACGATCGTCTGCAGCGGCTGCCTCAGGTCATGGCCGATCATCGCCAGGAGATGACTTTGGGCAAGCCCCCCCGCCCGGATGTGGACCTCGCGTTCGGCCGCGGCCGCCGTGAATCCGGCGACCACGGCGTATGAGTCTTTCGTCTCCTGCGGCAGAGGCGCCGCTGTTATCCAGCAACTGAGAATTCGGTCGTCGGCGAGTCGCAGCGTCGCCGGCGCGTGGATAGGATCCGCCGCGGCGATCCCGACATGGGGCCATGCCAGGTCCAAACCCAGCGCTCTCAGGTCCTTCCCGGCGATGTCGGCCGAAGCGTATCCGGTCAGGCGCTCCCAAGCGGTGTTGCAGACGCGGAGTGACGAACGGCCCGCCTCGGTCTCGATCAATGCGAGGGGGTGGGGGGCGGCCATGAAAGCCGCGGCCAACCTTCCTGCCTCCCGATCGTCGCCCTGCGGTGCTTGTAACATGGAACTAGGCGCCTCCGCGATGCACGGCCGCGCCGGGAGGCGCTGACCCGATCTTCGCATGGAGGGTCGATGGATGCGCTGCAGGCCATGTTGACGAACATCAAGACGACCGAGCCCTCGGCGGTCGGCTCGCCGCTCCCAGCCCAACGGCCGGCGTGGGCAAGCGATGCGATCGGCGGAAACCAGGCGGCTCTTGATGCAGATCAAGTCGGTCGGCTCCGGGAGCGCGAAAGTTAGTGATCAATGAAGGAGAAGCCGTCATGGCGCGCGCAGTCGGTATCGACCTCGGCACGACGAACTCGTGCGTCGCCGTGATGGAGGGCGGCAAGCCCACCGTCATCGAAAATGCCGAGGGCGCGCGCACCACTCCTTCCATGGTGGCGTTTCGTGATGATGGCGAAGTGCTCGTGGGCGCCGCAGCCAAGCGGCAGGCGGTGACCAACCCCGAAAACACGCTCTTCGCCATCAAGCGTCTTATCGGCCGCCGCTATGACGACCCCATCGTCCAGAAGGACAAGGCGATGGTGGCTTACAAGATCGTCGCGGGACCCAACGGCGACGCCTGGGTGGAGGTCGCTGGGAAGGCATACAGTCCCAGCGAGGTTTCCGCTCACATCCTGCGCAAGATGAAGGAGACGGCGGAGAAGCATCTCGGCGAAACGGTGACCGAAGCGGTCATCACCGTGCCGGCCTATTTCAACGACGCCCAGCGCCAGGCCACCAAGGACGCAGGGCGTATCGCCGGCCTTGAGGTGCTTCGGATCATCAACGAGCCGACCGCGGCGGCGCTCGCCTATGGGCTCGACAAGACAAAGGCCGGCCGCATCGCCGTCTACGATCTCGGCGGCGGCACTTTCGACATTTCGATCCTCGAACTCGGCGACGGGGTGTTCGAGGTCAAGTCCACCAACGGTGACACATTCCTAGGCGGCGAGGACTTCGACAAACGCGTCATTGAGTACCTGGCCGATGAATTCAAGCGCGACCAGGGAATTGACCTGCGCAACGACAAACTGGCGCTGCAGCGCCTCAAGGAGGCGGCCGAAAAGGCCAAGATCGAGCTGAGCTCGGCCGTGCAGACGGACGTCAACCTGCCCTTCATCACCGCTGACCAGAACGGGCCCAAGCACCTCAACATCAAGCTCAGCCGCGCTAAGCTGGAGGCGCTGGTCGAGGACCTGATCGACAAGACCGTCGAGCCCTGTCGCGCCGCGCTGAAGGACGCCGGCGTGACGCCGGACCAGATCGACGAGGTCATCCTGGTCGGCGGCATGACCCGCATGCCCAAGGTCGTCGAGGCGGTGAAGCAGCTCTTTGGCAAGGAGCCCCACAAGGGCGTCAATCCCGACGAAGTGGTCGCGCTGGGCGCCGCCGTCCAGGCCGGCGTGCTGAAAGGCGACGTCAAGGACGTGCTGTTGCTGGACGTTACGCCGCTGTCCCTGGGTATCGAGACCCTAGGCGGCGTAATGACCAAGCTGATCGAGCGCAACACCACCATACCGACCCGCCGAAGCCAGGTGTTCTCGACCGCCGAGGACAATCAGCCGGCGGTGACGATCCGGGTGTTCCAGGGCGAGCGCGAGATGGCGGCCGACAACCGGTTGCTTGGCCAATTCAACCTTGAGGACATTGCTCCGGCGCCGCGTGGCGTGCCGCAAATCGAAGTGACCTTCGATATCGACGCCAACGGCATCGTCAATGTTTCGGCCAAGGACCGCGGGACAGGCAAGGAGCAGAAGATCACGATACAGTCCTCGGGCGGACTGACGGAGGACGACATCAAGCGCGCGGTGCGCGAAGCGGAGGAACATGCCGAAGAGGACCGGCGACGGCGCCTTCTGGTGGAGGCGCGCAATCAGGGCGATGCTCTGATTTTCGCCGCCGAGAAGGCCCTCGCGAACGCGCCGCAAGGATCGCAACGGCAGGCAGTGGAGGATGCGCTCGCGGCCCTGCGGGCAGCGATGCAGGGCGAAGACACCCAAGCGATCATCGCCCGCGGGGAGGCATTGCGAGCGGTGACGGAGGCGCTGACGAGCGCTGGAGGGGGCGAGGCGCCAAAGGCTGGGAGCGAAGACATTGTCGACGCTGAATTCGAGGATGCCGATGACGGGCGGGCTTGAGGTCGGCGAGCCAGCCCGCCAGAACCGTCTCGAAGATCGGCAGGAGACAGCACAGTGACCTCGGAGAGCGGCATCCCGAACGCGCCCCCGGCGGCTGAGAACAAGACGCCTGCCGGCGAGGCGCCCCAGGCAGCGACCGAGGCCGTCGAAGCCTTGCAGGATCGCCTGCTCCGCGCCCTCGCTGATGCCGAGAACGCGCGGCGCCAAGCCGAACGCGCGCGCAGCGAGGGACGTCGGGCGGGGGTGGCGGACCTGATCGCCCGCCTGGCGCCCGGCCTTGACAGCCTTGACCTTGCGGTCGACGCAGCGCGCGGACCCGACCAGGACGACGAAACCTTCGCAAGGTCCGTTCAGGAGGGTTTGCGCGCCGCGCGGCGCGCCTTGCTCGAGGCTTTTCAACGCGAAGGCGTGGAGCGCATCGAGCCCCTGGATCAGCCTTTCGACCCGACGTCGCACGAGGCCGTGGCGACTCGCGCTGACCCGGCGGCTGCGCCCGGCCACGTGCTGCAGGTCGTCCAGGCAGGATACCGGGTCGGGGAGCGCCTGGTGCGACCGGCGCGCGTCGTGGTCTCAGCCGCCGCTCCGCCGGCCGATTAGGGGATTGTGAAAGCTCGCCCCCCTGGCGCACCGCCGATAACGCGCCGATAGTTCGGCAGGAGATTGCGACATGAACCTCGAAAAGTTCACCGACCGCGCCAAAGGCATGCTGCAGGCCGCCCAGACAGTGGCCGTCCGCCTCAACCATCAGCGCATTGCGCCCGAACACATCCTCAAGGCCCTGCTGGAGGACCCGGAGGGCATGGCCGCCGGCCTGATCCGCTCGGCGGGCGGAACCCCAGAGTTGGCCGGCCGCGAGGTCGACTCGGCGCTGGCCAAGATCCCGGCGGTGACCGGCGCCGGCGCTTCCCAGCCGCCGGGCCTCGACAACGACGCCATCCGGCTCCTCGATCAGGCCGAGCAGGTGGCGCAAAAGGCCGGAGACACCTTCGTGACGGTCGAGCGCCTCCTGCTGGCCATCGCGCTATCGGCCAGTTCGACGGCGGGCCGCGCGCTCGCCTCTGCAGGGGTCAAGCCGGAGGCGCTATCGAAAGCCATCGACGCGCTGCGGGGCGGGCGGCTGGCGGACACCGCCAGCGCCGAAGACCGCTACGAGGCGCTGAAGAAGTACGCGCGAGACCTCACGGAGGCGGCGCGCGCCGGGAAGCTTGATCCGGTGATCGGGCGCGACGAGGAAATCCGGCGCACGGTCCAGATCCTGGCCCGACGAACCAAGAACAACCCCGTGCTGATCGGCGATCCCGGCGTCGGCAAGACTGCGATCGTGGAGGGCCTCGCGATCCGCATCGCCAACGGCGATGTGCCCGATACGCTGCGTGACCGCAAGCTGATGGCGCTGGACATGGGCGCCCTGATCGCCGGGGCGAAGTATCGCGGTGAGTTCGAGGAACGCCTCAAGGGCGTGCTCGACGAGGTAAAGAGCGCCGAGGGGCATATCGTCCTCTTCATCGACGAGATGCATACCCTGATCGGCGCAGGCAAGGCGGAGGGGGCGATGGACGCGGGCAACCTGCTGAAGCCGGCCCTGGCCCGCGGCGAGCTGCACTGCATCGGCGCCACCACGCTCGACGAGTACCGCAAGCACGTCGAGAAGGACGCCGCCCTGCAGCGCCGCTTCCAACCCGTCTTCGTCGATGAACCCACGGTCGAAGACACCATCTCGATCCTGCGCGGACTCAAGGAGAAGTACGAGCTGCACCATGGGGTGCGGATCACCGATGCGGCGATCGTCGCCGCCGCCACCCTCAGCCATCGCTACATCAGCGACCGCTTCCTGCCGGACAAGGCGATCGATCTGATGGATGAGGCGGCGTCGCGCTTAAGGATGGAGGTGGAGTCGAAGCCCGAGGAGATCGAGGCGCTCGACCGGCGGATCATCCAACTCAAGATCGAGCGGGAGGCCCTGAAGAAGGAGACGGATGCGGCCTCCAAGGATCGGCTCAGCAAACTCGAAAAGGAACTCGCCGACCTCGAGCAGGAATCGGCCGCCCTGACGCAGCGCTGGCAGGCCGAGAAGGAGAAGATCCAGGCCGAGGCCAGGCTCAAGGAGCAGCTCGACCAAGCCCGCCTCGAACTTGAGCAGGCGCAACGGCGCAGCGACCTTACCCGCGCCGGCGAGCTCAGCTATGGCGTCATTCCACAGCTGGAGAAGCAGCTCGCCGACGCGCAGGCCGCCAGCCAGGGCGCCATGCTGCGTGAGGAGGTGACGGCCCAGGACATCGCTGGGGTGGTGTCGCGCTGGACAGGCATCCCAGTCGACAAGATGCTTGAAGGCGAGCGGGAGAAGCTGATCCACATGGAAGAGGCGCTCGGCCGCCGCGTGATCGGTCAGGCCCACGCCATCAGCGCCGTCAGCCGTGCGGTCCGTCGCGCGCGGGCGGGCCTGAAGGATCCGAACCGGCCGCTCGGCTCCTTTCTCTTCCTGGGGCCGACCGGCGTCGGCAAGACTGAACTCACCAAGGCGCTCGCCGGCTTCCTGTTCGACGACGATACGGCGATGGTCCGCATCGACATGTCCGAGTTCATGGAGAAGCACTCCGTGGCGCGCCTCATCGGCGCGCCACCGGGGTACGTCGGCTATGAGGAGGGCGGCGTGCTCACCGAGGCGGTGCGGCGACGGCCCTACCAGGTGGTCTTGTTCGACGAGATCGAGAAGGCGCACCACGACGTCTTCAACGTTCTCCTACAGGTCCTCGACGACGGACGGCTGACGGACGGGCAGGGCCACACGGTCGACTTCTCCAACACCCTCATCATCCTCACCTCCAATCTCGGAAGCCAGTTTCTCTCGAGCCTGGCGGAAGGCGAAAATGTCGAGAGCGTGGAACCACAGGTCATGGAAGTCGTGCGCGCACATTTCCGGCCCGAGTTCTTGAACCGACTCGACGAAATCATCCTGTTCCATCGCCTCGGCCTTGAGCACATGGGTCCCATTGTGGACATCCAGGTCGCCCGACTGCAGCAGTTGCTGGCGGATCGGAAGATCACGCTTGAATTGAGCGAAGAGGCGCGCGCCTGGCTCGGCCGGGTAGGCTACGACCCGGTCTATGGCGCGCGTCCGCTCAAGCGAACGGTGCAGCGACACCTGCAGGATCCCCTGGCCGACATGATCCTGAAGGGCGAGGTGGGCGACGGCGCGACTGTCCGCATCACCGAGGGCGACGGTTACCTTCAGCTGACGGCGACGGCTACGTCGTCCTCACAAATGGCCGCCTAGGTGTCGTCGCCGAAGAGGTAGTGCACCCAAGTCGCTGGGGTTGCGAAGCCCGCAAACCACTCCGGCGATCCCTGGTTGAATATGCAAAAGAATGCGGTGCTGTCTCGGCGTGGTCGCGCCATATTGATGTCGCGGATCGATCGAAGGTTAGAGGGTCGAGGCGGAGGCGCTCTTGGAGCCGACGGCATGCCTGATGGGCCTGTCGGCGGCTGAGCGGCGAGCAAGCGCTGTCGCGCTGCGGCGCACCCGGCCGAGGATTGGGACGACGCTGCTGGCATCGATGATGACATATCCTGAAAGGGACGCCCTGACGTGCCACTGACAGACTCGTTCAACGGTTGACGATGCGCAAGCCTTCCTGAGCAGCCTGCAACTCGGCTAGCGGCCGGGGCCTGCGTGGCCGCATGCCGTCAAGCGTCCTCGCCCTCGATCGGTCGAGGCAACGAACACCTGGATGAACTCGATAGGGCGGGCTCTGCGGCGGTCGGAGCGGAGCCGTTTGGTGGGCGTGCCGCCGCAGTCCGGCTTGAGACCAATCAAACCCTAGAACCCCAGTGTGCACGATAGTGCCCTGGCGCTTCCCGACCTCTACGCCCAGCTTCCAAACCCAAAGCATGATGAGGGAATCGGCGGCGTGGCCGGAAAGCTGCAGGCACCACTGGAAGATGTCTCATTGCGAGACGCCGAGCAAACGGCCCGCCCCATGCCGTCGAAGACAGGAGCCGCAGACGTTCTCGCCGCCGAGCGGCTGAAGCACCTGATCGGCACGCCGTCGATCGTGTTGGCCGCAGCGCCCGAAGCCGTGGCGACCGCGGTAGAGATCGCCAGCGCCCTCGGCAGCGACCTGGATCTCATGTTCGTGGAAGGGGTCGCGTCGCCCTCCGCCCCGCGCGCGCTTGTGGGCGCCATTGCCGATGCAGGCTCTCTCGTCACTCTCAAGGCGCCCGGCGACGACTTGGCCCCCGACGTCTTCGCCGCGCAATGGCGACTCGCGCTCGAGGCCCTACAGCGTCGCCAGACGCTCTACGCCCCCTTTCGGCGCAGCCTTGGAGCCGCCGGCAAGACTGCGATCTTGGTGATTGATACGGCCGCGCCAGCCGCGCTAGCCTTCGCTGCCATCGCCGCGGCGCGGCGGCGAAGTCCGGCCCGACTGGTGCTTATCGCCCGCCGAGCCTTCGATGAAGACCTGCAAGCCCTCAGCATCGAGGCCGACGAGTTGATCGTGCTGCAGCCGTTGCCGAGGACCGCCGAGCTCGACGTTGGGACGGAATCCCAGATCAGCGATCGCGAGGCCATCGGATTGCTGACCGCCTATCGACAGGGGGGACCGCTCCACTAGCGACGTGGGCTGGAGGCGCGATCCGCGACCGGGATCAGCCCCCAATGGCCTGGTCAGCGTTGCTGGGTTCCTGCGTCACCAGCATGGGCGGCGTCGCAGGCCCCAAGTTCCTTGGCTTGCTTTCCTGTTTTCTGGCGGGGGGGGGCATCCCGCCAATCCAGAGCCGGCGGCCGTGACGCGCCAGTTCCCCGCGCTCGCAAAGTTGGACCACGGCGCGGCACAGGGTCTCGGGCGCGACGCCGAGATAGTTGGCGAGATCAACCTGGCTGAAGGGCAGGCGGATCCCGCTTCGGCCACCGCTGGTGATGCACTCGCCCATCCGCGCGATGAATGCGCGAAGCTTTTCGGCCGCCGACGGTTGCCCGCGCCCGACCTCGACGCGCTCACGGTAGTGCTTCGTGCATGCCTCGAAGAGTTCCAGTAGCGCGACCGGATCGGTTCGACCGATCCGCAGGAGCCCGGCGACGGGGACCACCGTCAGTTGCAGGTCGGTGCAAGCTTCTGCGGTGCAGTCTCGCACTTGCAGGTTGGCCCCGAAGTAGTCGCCTGGGCCCACGAACGCGAAAATCCGGCGCAGCCCGTCTTCACCATCGAGCAGAAGCCGCACCCAGCCCTTGTCGACGCGGTAGACGAACTCGGCAGGATCGCCCTCATGGTAGAGGCTTTGCCCTTTCCGCCGCTGGACCCGCCAGAGGCGAAGCTGCTGAATCAAGGCCCCAATTTTGTCATCCTGAACGATTGCAAGGCTCGACATGTCCCTCACGCCTCCTGGCTTGCTGACGTGAATGATTAACGCAGGCTGAACGCAACGAGTCCATGACGACGGTTAACATCCGAACCGGCTCGCGCTCCCGCTATCGCGTCCGGCCCGCCGTCGGCGCCGACGGCGGGCACGGCTAGTCGCGTAGGCGGCGCCGCCTCAGGCTTCAGCGCTCTTGCGCTCGGCCTTCAGGTCACCGATCGCCTTCGAAATCCGCTCCTGCAACTGCTCCAGCCCGGCCTTGATGTCCGAGCCGCCCTTGGCCTGGCGCTCGACTTCACGAATCTCGGCCAGAAGCGCCTTACGGACGTCGCGACTGGCGTAGCCGAGCGCCTCGGTACGTTCGAGCGCGGCCCGCGCCGCCTCGACATGCCCAAGCTTCTTCTGGGCGTCCGTATCCGCCTTGGCGGCTTCCACGGCCGTTTCCGCCGCCAGCAGCGGCAGCGGTATGGCGACATCCGTCATGGCAAGGGTGCTTCGGGCGCGATCCAGAGCCTCGGCCGCCCCAGTCAAGTCACCGCGCTCCACCAGCCCGGCCGCAGAGGCGAGCGCCGCGGGGTAGGTGGCGAGGGGCAGATAGTAAGTGCGCACTCGAATCTCGCTGCGCATGCCATCCAGGGCCACCCGCGCCTTCGGGAAGTCGTCGGTGAGCACCGCAAGCTCGACCGCGCGGCGAAGCTTGCGCACCTGGCCCAGGTCGGCCGGCGCCACGTCGATGATCTGTACCTCCGTCGCCGCCGGAATGAGCGCGGCCGCTGGATTTCGGCCGACAAGTATATCCGCCTTGCCGGCGGCCTCCTCAAGGGCCCGGATCGCTCCCGCCTTGTCCTTGGCGGCGATCCGGCTCTGCGCCTCGTCGGTCTTGGCCAGCACCGCGACGGCCTCGGCGTCCAGCGCCTGCTGGGCGCCGGCCTCCGCCTGCGCACGCTCAGGCTCATAGCGGTTGGCAGGAGACGGGGTCTGGCTGGCCACGGGGCCGGCCTGCGGCGACGGAGTCGGCGCGGCCTCTCGCCAGGGTTTCCAAATGAACAGGGCCACGATCACGACCACGGCAATCGCGAGCAGTATCCAGACGCGCTTCGATCGCATGCTTGCTTCTCCTTCAAGCGGCCGTCAGGCGATCGCCGCTGCGACCTCTGCGCGCCGTGGACCGGAGAATGGCGGAGCCTGCGCGGCCGGTCTTGATGGTCGTCAAGATGCCCCTGGCGGGGGGTGGGACTGTCCTGACGTCGGCCCCCCCGCCGGCGCTAAAGCATAGGAGAACCCTGACCATGGCCCTTTTCAGAACCGACACCGACATCAAGCGCGACGTCGAGGACGAGATCCGCTGGGATCCCTCGATCGAGGACGACAGCCACATCGCCGTGGCGGTCAACGACGGGGTGGTCACCCTCACGGGCTACACCAAGAAGTACATGGATTCCTATTACGCCGAGCGGGCCGCCAAACGTGTCCAGGGCGTCAAGGGCGTCGCGAACGAGCTGGAGATCAAGTACGACACCGGCAGCGAGCGGCCCGACCCCGACATCGCCGAGGAGGCGGTCAAGGCGCTCAAGCGGGACCTCCCGCTGACGCACGAGAAGCTTAAGGTCATCGCCAAAGATGGCCGTCTCACCCTCGAAGGTGAGGTGGAGTGGAACTACCAAAAGGAGACCGCCGAGCGGGCCGTCCGCACCATCCGGGGCGTGAAGTCCATCAGCAACCTGATCACCGTGAAACCGAAGGTTACCCCGTCGGACCTGAAGAAGAAGATCGAGGACGCCTTCGTGCGCAGCGCCCAGCTCGACGCCAACAGGGTCACGGTCGAAGTCGACGGCAGCCGCGTCATCCTGCGCGGGTCCGTCCGCTCCTGGGCGGAACGGCAGGAGGCGGAGCGCTCCGCCTGGTCCGCCCCCGGCGTCACCAGCGTCGACAACCGCATCGTCATCGCCTGACCGTCGGCGCCGGTCCGCGCCTGTTGCGGTCGGCCGACGACCGCAACAGGCGCGCAGACCGGGGAGGGAAGCCATGAACGTCGAGCAGCTGCACGGGATCGCCCACGATCTGCGCAACGACCTGATGATCATCCAGGCTGCGACAAGGTCCCTGCGCCGCGCCTGGTCGAACCGCGAGGCGGACGAAGCCCAAGCGTCAGCCTTTACGCCCGGGCTATTGTTCGGCGCCCTCGATCTTGCCGTTTCCCACTCGGCCGCGCTTCTCGCCGGCTGGTCGGATTCCTTGCATCCGAACGGCGGCCCCCATCTCAGCGGCGGCGTCGCCGATCTGCCGCGCGCCCTCTATGCGGCAGGGGCGGCCTTCCAGCCCTGCCTGGCGGCAGGTCAGCGTCTGGACTGCGAGGTGTTCGGCCGCTTCTCGCCGCTCGGCGCGGGCTCTGCAGAGCTGGTGGCCGTATTGATCAATCTCCTCAAAAACGCCAAGGAAGCGCTCGGCGAGCGGCCAGGGCGCATCATCATCCGCGCCCGTGCGCTCCGGCAGCCAGCCCAGCCCTTCGGGAGCTGTGTGCGAATTGTGGTGGCGGACACCGGCCCGGGAATCCGTCCGGACGACCTGGCCAGGGCTACGAGCTTCGGTTTCTCGACGAAGGGTCAAGGGCGCGGCCTTGGCCTGTGGCGCGCCCGCAAGTTTGCGGAGGCCGCGGGCGGACGCCTGCGGCTTCGCTCAAGGCCCGGACGCGGGACGGCGGCCGTTCTCATCCTGCCGCTCGACGATGTGGCGCCTGGAGCGCCGATGGAGGACTACCCATGAGCCAACCCGACGCCCCGCCGATCGAGGTCGCGCGCGTGCGCGAAGTCGTCGGCATCGCCGACTCTCGAGACGCCTTCGATCGCATCGTCGAGGCTCTGCTCCTGGCCGGCGTGGATCGCGCGCGCATCTCGTTGATGGGTAGCCGAGAGGCGATCCTGGACAAGCTGCACCACTACTATGTCGAGCCCACCCCGCTGGCGGAAGTCGACCAGTTGCCCAGGCGTGACCTGGTCACTCGCGACGATGCGGCCGCTCTGAACGTGCTGGTCTTTGGCACCTTGCTCGCGGTCGCCACGCTGGGCGCAGGCGCCATCGTGGTGGCCTCCGGCGGCGCTGCGGCGGCGGCGCTGAGCGCGGCCGTCGGTGGCGGCGTGCTGGCGACGACGCTCGCCAGATCCATCCGCCGCCGCGTTCTCGGCGAAGCCGATCCCGACATGCTCGAGCACGACCTGGCGATGGGCGGTTTGGCGATCTTCGTGCGCGTCGATGACGGGCAGGAGGAGGCCAGGGCGCTGGCCATACTTCGCGAGCATGCGCGCAATGTCCACGTCCACGAGGTCGACCTCGCCAAGACCCTGCTGGACATCCCGCTGGGGCGGATTCGCCCCGACCCGTGGTTGGATGATCGGCCTCTGGCCGCCCCACCCAACAGCTGAGCTGTAAAGACCGACACGGAGGACCCCGACATGACTATGAAGAACGCCACGGCGACGACCGTCGGAGCGAGCCGCCCCCGCCGCTTCGGCGTGAGGTTCTGGCTTTCCCTCGACGCCGTGCTCTGGATATTGCTGGGCGTACTGGCCATTGTGGCGCCGCTGATCGCCGGCCTGGCCATGGTTGCTCTGTTCGCTGTCTTGTTGATCGCCGCCGGCGTTGTCGGCGTCGTCGGGCTTTTTCGGAGCGGGCGCCGCGGCGCCTGGGGCTGGCGGCTGGTGTCGACAATCGCGGCGTTCGTTGCCGGCGTGCTGCTCCTGCTCGATCTCTTTCTCGGCGCCTGGACGATTACGCTGTTGGTGGCGGCCTACCTCATCGCTTCCGGGGTCACGGCCGCCGTCGCAGCGTTCCGGATGCGACGCGTCGAGGCTCGGGGCTGGTATTGGCTGCTGGTGGCGGCCGCAGTGGATATAGCTCTGGCGGCCTTAGCGCTGCTCATCGCCCCGATCGCGGCGCCAATCTTCCTCGGGTATCTCCTGGGGGTCGATCTGGTCCTGTCGGGGGCGGGCTTGTTGGCGTTCGCGCGAAGCCGATCTGTGGCCGCCTGGGACCAAGTGGCGCCGCGGACATAGTGCTTCAGGCCGCCGGCGAAACTGATCTCGTGCATTGCCTCGCTAGGGATTTTCGACGGTGGCCGCGAGCGCCGGCGCATCGCGACCGGCGGATTCGGGCGCGCGCGCCCATCCGCGGCCATCATCTATCCCGCAGCGGGTGGCGGCTCTCCAATGAGTCAGCGGCCGCGGCGGGCGCCGATCTCCTTGATGGCGGTGCAGAAGGCCGCGGTCGGTGCAGGCTTGCTGACCGCAGCATCGGCTCCAAGGTGAAGCGCGAGAGACAGAAGATAGTCGGGCTGCAACGCGCCACATCCCGCCGTCGTGGCGACGACCGCGACCTCGGGCCAGAGCGCTCGCGCCTTGAGAATCGCCTCGACGCCATCTGTCTCTGGCATAAGCATCTCTACGATCAGCACTTCGGCCGGGGTGAGCGTCGTGGAGACGGCGCGGCCGTCCTCCCCTTCTCGAACGGCGAAGCCAGCGCTCCTCAAACAGGTCGCCAACTGTGAGCGGAACGCTTGATCGGGATCGAGAAGAAGAACGTGCTGGAACACTGTCGCCTTGGCGTGCGCGAGCGGAATTGCGCTGGCCCTCATCTGCCGGCCCCCGCCAGCCCGAGCAATATAGTGCACGGTCGATCGGCTCGAATGCGGCGAAGGCGCGCACCGACGGTCAATCACCTGGCCCGCTGGCATGCCGGGCCCCCGATCAGGCGGCCCAAGAGCCATCAAGCCGATGGCGCGCGCCATACGCTGACTTGTCCGCCAGCTTCGCCGACCTAGATCGTGGAAGTACAGGACGGGAGGGGACCATGCTTCACAACGTCTCCATAGTTCCCACAGCCGCCGGATGGCTGGTTCATTCCGACCTTCTGGCTGGACCGCTCGTCTTTCGCTCCGGCGCGAAAGCGCAGGACGCGGCCTGCCGTGTCGGACGCGCGATCGCGGACAACGGCGGCTGGGCGGAAATACAGCTGATGTCGCATGATTGCCGGCAAGCGAGCCGCTTCCTGTGTCCGCCGCTGGCGCCTGATGCTGGCGCTGGCGGGGTCGAGCCGTAGGGCTCCGGTCAAGGGGCGGACACCCAAATCGCTGTGCTCCGCGCCGCCGATGGACGGCTCTCCACGGGAAGCGCCGTCGGGCGAGCCCCAGAAGCCTAAAATGCGCGACGGCGCTGGCAGACGTTCCGTTCGCGGCGAGCGAGGTCTTCTCGGACGTCGTTCACGCCGCCCGATGTGTCGTGTGTTTTTCCGAAGGAGGCTCGAAATGGCGGATGCTGGGGTCAAATCCGTCCCAACGCGCCCCTTCGACGATCAGAGGCCCGGAACCTCGGGATTGCGCAAGCCGGTCTCGACGTTCCAGCAGCGCCATTATCTTGAGAATTACGTACAATCGATGTTCGACTCCGGAGCCCTCTCGCGAGCCGCCCCTCTCGTGATCGGCGGCGACGGCCGCTATCACAGCGGCCCAGCACTCCAGACGGTCGCCAAGATGGCCGCCGCGAACGACTTCCCAGTGCTGTTGGTGGGCCAAGGCGGCCTTCTTTCCACGCCTGCAGCCTCTTGCGTCATCCGCAAGCGCGCCGCGGCGGGCGCAATCCTGCTGACGGCCAGCCACAACCGAGGGGGGGCCGGGGGTGACTTTGGGGTCAAGGTGAACCTGGCCAATGGCGGACCAGCGCCCAACCCCATAATGCAGGCCATATTCGCGGCGTCACAGCGCATTCGCAGTTACAGGACCATGGAGCAATCCGACCTGAACCTCGAACGGATTGGGTTGACGACGCTCGGGCATACAAGGGTTGAGATTTTCGATCCCGTGGCCGACTACGCGGCGCTGATGGAATCATTGTTTGATTTCGACCGGCTCTCCCGACTGCTGTCCGGTGACAGGTTCCGGCTGCGCTATGACGCAATGCACGCCATTACAGGGCCCTACGCTCAGGAAATCCTTGTGCGGCGGCTGGGCGCGCCCTGCTGGAGGCCATGTTCCGAAGCGACGCGCCCGATTTCGGGGCCGCTTCCGACGGCGACGGCGACCGGCACATGATCCTCGGTCGCAGTGTCTTCGTTACGCCGAGCGACGGCCTTGCGGTGATGGCGGCCAATGCGACGGCCGTACCGGCTTACGCACGTGGAATCGCGGGCATCGCACGGTCGATGCCGACGAGCCGGGCTGTGGATCATGTCGCCCGCGCCCTCGGCGTGCCCTGCTATGTTACCCCCACCGGCTGGAAGTACTTCGTCGCCCTGCTTGACCGGGGTCTGATCAACCTGTGCGGCGAAGAGAGCTTCGGCGCGGGCTCCAGTCACATCCGGGAGAAGGATGGTCTGTGGGCGGTGCTGTTCTGGCTCAGCATCCTGGCGGCGCGGGAAGGGGACGTAGCCAGAGTTATGCAGTCGCACTGGCGACAGTTTGGCCGTCACTACTATGCTCGGCTGGACTACGAGGATCTTCCCGCGCAGAGCGCCCATGGAATGATGGCGGCGCTGCACGGCCGTCTTCCGACACTCGAGGATCGTTGGATTGCCGGACGGCGCGTCCTCCATGCCGGCGATTTTCGCTACGTCGATCCCGTCGACGGCACGGTGTCTGAGCATGAGGGCGCGCAGATCGTTTTCGCCGACCAATCGCGAATAGCGTATCGGTTGTCCGGCACCGGCACCAAAGGTGCGACCTTGCGCGTTTACGTGGAACGATTCGAGGCTCACCCGGCGCGCCAGGCCATGACCGTCGGCTCCGCACTGGCCTCGTTGGCGGCAGCCGCTCGAGATATCGCCGAAGTCGAACAGTGGACCGGCCGCTCGAAGCCCTCTCTCGTGACCTGAGTCCCGGCGGCGACGCTCGAAGCTGGGTCGACCAGATCGAGGCGCAGGTTCCGAACCCGGAAGCAAACGGTGCTCGCAATCGATGTCTCTGATTCGCCTCGAACGCGAGCTCGGGCGCTTGGCTGATCCTCGGCTGAAGCGTCTTGGGCTGTGCGGCGGGACACAAACAGCCGCGCTCGAAACCGCCGGCGATCCGACTGTTTGGGCGCATCCGGAGGCCGAGACGACGTCGGCGAGCGGCGGCCGACCTATCCTACTGGCGGTCCAAATATTGCTGAACGCCGCGATTATCCGTAGTGAACCAGCAGGATAGCACTCGTTGCGAAGCCCCCCTGCTGGCATGGCCCGCTCGCTTGTGCTCTATAGTGCACCGGCATGCAGCTGAGCCCGAGAGCACCCGTCCGCGGGCAGAAGGTGGGAGGAAGTGGTGGACATTGCGTCGCACGGGCGCCGCATCCGCTTGCACGGACTGTGGCGTGAGACCGGCGTCGGAGCAAACCCACCGTACGTTGATCGGCGCGCCGGCTTTCGCCGGCCCGCCTTGAGCGTTGTCGGAGCCCAGGACCGATGAGGCCCGATCCGGTCCAGGATCCCATGCTGGTTCTGTGTCCGATCGGCCAGGAGGGACACGTTAACGGCGAACTTCTGCGCGACCGCGGCCTGCCGGTGCGGGTGATCGACGGCTTTGCCATTTCAGGCGGCTATGCTGAGACCGGCGGGTTGCTAGTCGCCGAGGAAGCCTTCGACCGGTTCGATCCGCAGCCGCTCTTCTCCTGGCTTGAGACGCAGCCGCCCTGGCCGCAACGACAAGGAGGTCATCCCATGTGGAAGATCACGATCCTGGGCGACCGCCACGACGGCGCCGACAAGCTCCATGAGGAGCACTTCAACGGTAACCAGCAGGAGGCCGCCGAGCAGGCGACCATCCTCTTGGACCAGCACGGCGGTCTCCGGGCCGACGTGGACCCCGTTTAACAAGGGGGGGGGGCGGCCTTCGGCCGCCCCGAACCGCTGATTTAGACGGGTTTCGGCGCCGCCGGCGACAAGCTCTAGATCTAACCCCATGGCAAGTCCGGTCATCGGCGCGCTCAACCCGGCCGACGACCGGTGGCGGACATCCCAGCTTAGTACGAGGCGCCGACCCGCGGGCCGGGCATCGGACGGGCGTCAGGCGGCTCGCGAGGCGGCGCCGGACTCTTCACGACTCCGCTTCAGGGCGTGCGCCCACCAGGCGAGATCGTCGAACATGGCCTCGGCCATCTTCTCCAGGTGCGGCATGTCCTTCAGCGCCTTCTCGCCCTTGAACGCGGCATAGAAGTCGCCGCCGCCGATGTGCACGCCGTGGCGGATGGGCGCCATCTGCAGCTCGATGGCGATCAGCCGAAGCTGCTCGACCGCGCGGGCGCCGCCCACGCTGCCGTACCCGACGAAGGCGACGGGTTTGCGGTTATATTCGCGGTAGGCGTGGTCCAACGCGTTCTTCAGAACGCCGGTCGGCCCGCGATTGTATTCGGCCGCCGTCATCACGTAGCCGTCCAGCTCCGCCATCTTGGCCTGCCAGCAGCGCGACTCCCGATGTGGCGAGGGCCCGTAGGCTGGCGAAAGCGCGTCGGAGAAGAAGGGCAGGGCGTAGTCTTTTAGGTCCACGGTCTCGAAGGTCAGGTCGTCGCGCCGCGCGGCGAGCTCCGAGATCCAGGCCGCGGCCTTGTCGGCGAAGCGGTTCTCGCGAATGGACCCGACGATGAGGCCGATCTTTGGCTTGTCCAAGGCATCACCTCTTCGGTTGGTTCAGGCCGGCGGAGCCGGCCTCGCGTCACGCCGAGCGATGTAGGTCTCGCCGGCCGCCGCGCCAGCCCGCCGGAACGCTCATGGCCGCGCCAGCGTGTCGTCGCTGGGCGGTAGGCCTTCGCCGAATGAACGAGGGCTTCGAAGAGCCGCCGGAAGACCCGCCTATGAAGCAGCAGCTCGGGGTGGAACTGCACGCCGATGCAGAAGTCGCGGTCGCTCCGCTCGATCGCCTGCGGCAGGCCGTTCTCCTCGCGGGCGCTCACCGTCAGGCCTTCGCCGAGGCGGTCGACGGCCTGGCTGTGGATCGAGTTCACCCAGAGCCGCTCGCAGCCCAGGACCGCGTGCAGCCGCGTGCCGGGGGTGACAGACACCTGCTTGCGGAAATGGATCTGCCGCAGCCAGTGCTGCGGATAGGGCGTGGGATGGAACCGCTCGGCCACGTCCATGTGCAGGGAGCCGCCGGCGGCGACGTTCATCAGCTGGGCCCCGCGGCAGATGCCGAGGGTCGGCAGGTCTTCGGCCAGCGCTCGCTCGAGGAGGGCGAGCTCCATCTGCTCGCGCGGATGGTCGTAGCTGTAGTCGGCCTTCGGGCGGGTCTGGAAGCGGCCTGGAAAGACGTCTGAGCCGCCGCTGAGCACGAGGCCGTCCAGCCGCACTTGCTCCCATCCGCTCGATTCCAGCCGCACGGCGCGGCCGCCGGCGAGCCGGATGGCAAGCGCGATCGCGAAGAAGGACAGGAGGTCGCCGACGGTAGGCCGGGTGACGCCGATTGTCGGGCGGGGGTCCAAAGGCTCACTCCACCACGAGCCCGCGCGCGTCGGCGTCGTACTTCAGCTCAGGCGGCAGCTTGCCGTGCCGGATCAGGGAGGCGACGACGAAGAGGGCGCCCAGGCTGACCAGCGGATCGTCCGAGCGGAAGAGCTCGTTCGGCGCGTTCTTGGCGGTGCGGAGCGACTCCCTAAGCCGCTGGGCGGCGCGGCCGAGATCCAGACCTGACCCGAATCAGCGCGCGAGCTCGCGGGAGGCGTCGAGCAGCCGTCCGCTCTGGAAGAGGTGGACCGATTGGCCCCAGGCCTCGCGCAGGCCCGCAAAGCCCTCGTCGGAGTCGGCGACCTCCTGGATCGCGGAGAGGAGGTGAAGGCCGCCCACCTTGGTTCGCTGGCCGAGCTTGGGCGCGGCCGGCGTGATGACCTGGCCGGTGACCGCCAGCTCGTAGAGCATCTAGGGGAAGTCGACGCCGGACTCGACCGTATGGAAGAGACCCGCCCAGAAGCGCGGGTTCACCTCGATGAGGAAGGGTTCGGCGGCTCCGTCCCAGCGGAAATCCACCTCCACCACGCCGGTCCAGCCAAGCGGGCCGAAGAGGCTGTCGGCCGTCGCTAGGAAGGGGCTGTCGTCGACGGTCTCGCGCAACACGCCGGCCCCCGCGCCGCGCGGGAACTGCGAGAGGTTGCGATAGGCCGCGCTCGCCAGCCGGCGTCCGTGGTCGTAGAGCGCGGTCAGGCAGAAGTCTTGGCCTGGAATGTAGTCCTGGATGAGCAGCGGCTCCGTCGGCCTCGACAGGAGCTCATCCAGCGCCCCGGCGTCCGTCAGGCGCCGGACGCCGCGCCCGCCCACGCCGCGCACCGGCTTGGCCACGAGGGGATACTGCGCCGGACGGGGGGCACCGGTCCGGAGGGACTCGTCGGTCCAGGTCCGCGGCGCATTCAGACCCAGCTCATGGGCCGTGCGCATCAGCGCGTCCTTCGGATCGACGGCCGCGATCGCCTCGATCGCCGGAGCGGCCACCTGGATGTGCCGCGACAGCCGCTCGGCGTGGCGGGCGATGATCCGTGTCTCCTGGAAACAGGGGATCAGCACATAAGGTCGGCCGTCCTTCGGCTTGTGACGGATGATCGCCGCCTCCAGCTCGTCGATGAACCGATCGGGATCCGTGGCCGCCGGCGCGTGGGTGAAGTGCTTCTTGGCGAAGCGGGAGAAGGACACGGCCGTCAGGCCGACGTCGTCGCAGCCGATCACCTCGACGCCGCGACGTCCGAGAGAATGGGCGATCGTCAGGGCCATGAGGCTGCGCCCATAGGTGACGATCACCCGTCCCGACTTCAGCTGTGCGTGCATGGCGTCCATGTCGTTCCAGGATGAAGATGGTTCGACGCGTCGGTCGCGCAAGCGGCCCTCAGGCGCGTGGCAGCGCCGCAGCGCGGCTCGCATCCAGGTAGGCGAGGGCGCTCGTCTGTCCCGCATCGTCGAGCTCCGCCACGAGGGGATTGGCGAGGGGGATTTCCAGCCGCCGGACCTCCTCGGGCGCAAGGCGCAGGAGGTCGCTCAGCAGGGCGCGAAGGCTGTTGCCGTGGGCCACCACTAGGACCGGTCCGGCCGAGAGGACGCTGTCGAACTGGGCGCGCCAGGGCTTCAACCGCGCCTGGACATCCTGCAGGCTTTCCGTGCGCGGCACGGGGACGCCGCGGTAGCGGCGGTCCTGGGCCAGCGCCTGATGGTCAGCTTCCGCCATTGGCGGCGGCCGGTCCGAATAGCCGCGGCGCCAGCGGGCGATCTGTTCGGCGCCGAACCGTTCCGCGGCCTCGTCCTTCTTAAGGCCGGTCAAGGCGCCGTAGTGGCGCTCGTTGAGGCGCCAGGTCTTGTGCTCGGGGACGAAGGCCTGGCCGCTCGCCTGCAGCACGATCCACAGGGTCCGGATCGCCCGGGTGAGCACCGAGGTGAACGCCGTCTCGAACTCCAACCCCTGCGCGCGGAGCAGCCGGCCGGCGGCCTCGGCCTGGGCTTCGCCCTCTGAAGTCAGGTCGACGTCGGCCCAGCCGGTGAACCGGTTGGCGGCGTTCCACTGGCTCTGGCCGTGGCGGAGGAGGACGAGGCGACGCATGGCGAAGTTCGGGCATCGGGAAACCGCCCGCCCAACACGTCGGCGCACAGGCGGTTCCAAGGCACCGTTCGGCGCTTCTCTCGTTATGGCGACGGCTTTCTCGGATCGTGAGGCGTCATGGATTGGCCGCTCGTGCTGACCGGCCTGGCGGGAAGCACGGCGGCGGGCGTGGCGACCGGCGTCGGGGCCCTGCCGGTCTTCTTTATTCGCACGCTATCGGACCGCGTGCAGGCGGCGTTCCTGGGGTTCGCCGCGGGCGTCATGCTGACCGCGGCCTTCCGCTCGCTGATCTCACCGGCGCTGGAGCTCGCGCCGCAGCACCCGCTCGGCCCCACGATCGGCCACGCCGAGGTGGTGCTCGGGCTGGCGCTGGGCGCGATGGCCGTGCAGCTCGTGAACCGCTTCGCGCCCCACGAGCACTTCGTGATTGGGATCGAGGGCGTACCCGCCGAGTCCCTGCAGCGCATCTGGCTGATCGTCATCGCCATCGCCCTGCACAACATCCCCGAAGGCCTGGCCGTCGGCGTGAGCTTCGGCGGTCCCGACGTCGCCAACGGGACGAGCGCTGCCCTCGGCATCGGCCTGCAGAACCTGCCCGAGGGCCTCGCCGTGGCCGCCGCCCTGGCCAGCATCAACTATCCCCGCAAGGTCGCGTTTGCGGTGGCGCTTCTGACCGGGCTGCTGGAGCCGGTCAGCGGCTTCATCGGCATCGCCCTGGTGTCGTGGATCGACGGATTGCTGCCGGCGGCCTTGGCCTTCGCGGCCGGCGCCATGGTGTGGGTGGTCAGCGCCGAGATCATCCCGGAGACCCACGCCAAGGGACACCAAGCGGTCGCCACGGGATCGCTGATGGCGGGACTGATCCTGATGGTGGTGATCGACGCCTGGCTAGCGGGCGGCTGATCCCCGGGCGTCGCGCAGCCTGGCGGCTCCCATGGCGGCGATCCTCGCCGCGGCTGAGCGGGTGACGCTTGGCCGGGCGAAACGCCAGAGCGCTGCGGCTCCGCGAAGTGCGGCCAGCCGCGCCGCCGGGTTGGCGAGCACGCCCGCGCCGGCGAGGAGGCCCGCAGCCACGAGTGTCGTCTTCACCGGATGGCGACGCGCATAGGCGGCCGCGGCTTGGGCGCGATGCGTCCTCGCCTGGCCCGCTTCCGCCGCCCGCGTTCGCGCCCTACGACGCCGGCGCGTTCGGCGATCGCGCGCCCTTCGTCCGCCAGCCGGCTGGCTTCGACGACCGCCCTTCGGCCGCTCTCCTTCACCTTGGAACGGGTTGGTTTTCGATTTTCGGCCATGGCCATGGCGTAGCTCCTTTCGCCGCGCGGTAACGCTTCAGCGGCCTGGCCGATCCGGCGCTGCAACAGAGCCCAAGGACGCCCGTTTCCCGCAGCGATGCGCTTCAGTCCGAACCCTATCGTCGACCTGAAGGCCGCCAAGATCGCGGCCGTGGTCAACGCCGCGAGCGGTCGTTGCAGCCGGGCGACCGGCGAGGCGCTGCGCGCGCACCTGCAAGCGCACGGCCTAGCGCCGGCGGAGGTCTGGTGCGGACTGGGCGCGGATCTTTGCCCGGCGCTGGATCGGGTCCTGGCCGGCAAGCCCGACGTGCTCATCGTCCTGGGCGGGGACGGCACCGTGCGCACCGCGGCCGAGCGCTGCGAGCCGTCGGGACCCCTGCTGATGCCGCTCCCTGGCGGCACCATGAACGTGCTGCCGCGCGCTCTCTATGGCGCTCGGACCTGGCGTCAGGCGATCAACGACGTGCTGGCCGCGCCTCAGCTCTGCCCGGTCACCGGCGGCCAGGTCGTCGGCCAGCGGTTCTTCGCCGCGGCGCTGTTCGGCGGGCCGTCCCTGCTGCAGGAGGCGCGGGAGGCGGTCCGCTACGGAGAGTTCGCCCTGGCGGCCCGCAAGGGCCTGGCGGCTCTGCGCAGCGCCTTCGATCGCGAGCTCATCTGCCTGTGGGACGACGCCGACGAGGCGCGGGGGGAGGCGGTCGCCGTCCTGTGCCCGCTGGCCTCGCCCCGGCTCGCCCCCTCCGAGGCTCGCCTGGAAGCTGCCGTCGTCCACCCGGAAGGGCCGCTCGACGCCTTGCGCCTGGTGCTCGCCGCAGCGTTCCGGGACTGGCGCGCCGATCCGGACGTCCGCTGCGCAATGGCTCAGACGGTCGAAGTATTGGGCGCCGGCCCCGTGCCCGCGTTGCTGGACGGCGAGCGGTTCACCTTCGAAGGACCGCTACGGGTCGAGCTCGTGCCGGAGGCCTTCCTGGCGCTCACCCCGGGCGACCGGCCCGGATGACGCCGGCGCCGGACGCCCAGCCACTGCATGCAGGCCCAAGAACGCCCGCCCTCAGCAGGGTCTCATCGCGCCCGTCGCGACGGCGATCCTGAAACACTCCTCAGCGCCGGTCTCGCCGTCGATGACGGTTACGGAGACCTCATCCTCCTGGCCTGCGTCGTCGTCTGGTCCCCAGCACTCGAGGAAGCCGATCGCCGCATCGGTGAAGCGCTCCGCCTCCGGGACCTTGTGGCCGGAGCAGGGGCCCTCGTCCGTCGTATAGGCGTAGAAGCGCCCCGGCGCGGGGCTCGCACAAGGTTCCGGTGGGCGATGCGACGGCGAAACGCGGTTCATCGGCGGATCACGACGACAGGGCGCGGGCAGAACTCGCGTCGCCTTTCGCCGTTTCCACGGAACCGGTGCCACACCGGATGGCGTTCATGTGCCGGGAGGGCAGGGGAAATGGCCAACCGAAACTCACGCGACTGGATGTGGTCCGACGCTTTGCAGATGCTGGCCCGCGCCGATCAGCTGCACCAGCAGGTTTTCCGCCCGGCCGGCGCGATGCGCGCGCCGTGCTGGGAGCCGCCGATCGATCTCTTGGAGACGGCCGGCGAGGTGCAGATCATCGCCGCCTTGCCGGGCGTCGACCCAGAGGGCGTCCAGGTTTTCATCGATGAGGGCGGCGCCCTGGTGATCGCGGGCCGGCGGGATCCCTCGCCCGCGATGCGGCGGGCGATGATCCACCGCATGGAATTGCCTCAGGGCCAGTTCGCCCGTCGAGTCCCGCTGCCGGCCGGCCGCTACGGCCGCATCGACTGGCAGGCCGACCATGGCTGTCTCACGGTGACGCTGCACAAGACGGGGCAGGCCCGATGAGCGGCGATCCCTCCAGCAACGGCGTGCGCGACTTCCCGGATGACGCGGTCGTCGTCGTGCCCGTGTCCAACGTCATCTTCCCCGGGATCGTCTTCCCGATCGTGCTCGATCGCCCGAGCGCCGTGGCGGCCGCCCAGCACGCCCTGCGCGAGCAGCATCCGCTGGTGCTGGTCCTGCAGCAGGACCTTCAGGCGCCCGACCCAGGACCGCGGTCGCTGCACCGGATGGGGACGCTCGCCAACGTCCTTCGCTATGTGACCGGGCCGGACGGGTCGCCCCATGTGGCCTGCCAGGGCGTCGAGCGGTTCGAGATCACCGAATGGCTGGAGGGCTATCCCTTCATCGCCGCTCGGGGCCGACGGGTCACCGAGCCGGAGGCGGACGGGCCCGAGATCGAGGCCAGGTTCCTGCATCTGCGCAGCCAGGCCTTAGAAGCGCTGCAGCTCCTGCCGCAATCGCCGCCCGCCGAACTGGTGAGCGCGGTCGAGGGCGCCAGCTCGGCGGCCGCGCTCACCGACCTCGTAGCCGCCTATCTCGATCTGCAGCCGCCGGAGAAGCAGGAGATCCTGGAGACCGTCGACCTGCAGTCGCGGCTCGACAAGGTCTCGACCTTCCTGGCGAAGCGGCTGGAGGTCCTGCGCCTTACCAGTGAAATCGCTCAACGGACCCGCGAATCGCTCGGCGAGCGGCAGCGCCAGACCCTGCTGCGCGAGCAGTTGGCCGCCATCCAGCGGGAGCTTGGCGAGACCGATGACCGCGAAGAGTTGGTCGAGCTGGAAAGCGCGATCGAGGCGGCCGGCATGCCGGCGGAGGTGGTGCAGCAGGCGCGCAAGGAGCTGCGCCGTCTCGCCCGCACCCCCGAGGCCGCGGCCGAGTACGGCATGGTGCGCACCTATCTGGAGTGGCTGGTCGAGCTGCCCTGGAAGGCGCCCGAACCCGCCCCGCTCGACTTGGCCGAGGCGCGCCGCATCCTCGACGAGGATCACTTCGGGCTGGAGAAGATCAAGCAGCGGATCGTCGAGCATCTGGCGGTCCGACGGCTCGCGCCGGAAGGCAAGGCGCCGATCCTCTGCTTCGTCGGTCCGCCGGGCGTGGGCAAGACCTCGCTCGGCCAGTCGATCGCGCGCGCCATGCACCGGCCGTTTGTGAGGGTGAGCCTGGGCGGCGTGCACGACGAGTCGGAGATCCGGGGCCACCGCCGCACCTATGTCGGCGCCCTGCCGGGCAACATCATCCAGGCGATCCGCAAGGCCGGCCGCCGCGACTGCGTGATGATGCTGGACGAGATCGACAAGATGAGCGCGGGGCTGCACGGCGATCCGTCCGCCGCCCTCCTGGAGGTGCTCGATCCTGAGCAGAATGCGACTTTCCGCGACAACTATCTCGCCGTGCCTTTCGACCTCAGCCGGGTCGTGTTCCTCACCACGGCCAATATGCTCGACACCATCCCGGGGCCGCTGCGGGACCGCATGGAGATCATCCAGCTCTCCGGCTACACGGCAGGTGAAAAGCTCCAGATCGCCGAGCGCTTCCTCGTCCGCCGCCAGCTGGAGGCGAACGGCCTCAAGGCGGACCAGGTGGAGATCGACCGCGCCGCCTTGGAGCGGCTGATCGCCCGCTACACGCGTGAAGCGGGGGTGCGGTCCCTGGAGCGCGAGATCGGGCGCGTGCTGCGCCACGTCGCCGTCCGCTTCGCCGAAGGCCAGGCCGATCCCGTCCGGATCACGCCTGACGATCTCGAGCCCATCCTCGGGCCGCCGCGGGTGGAGAGCGAAGTCGCGATGCGCACCAGCGTGCCGGGGGTCGCCACGGGGCTCGCCTGGACGCCGGTCGGCGGCGAGATCCTGTTCATCGAAGCGACTCGCACGCCGGGGGAGGGGCGTCTGATCCTCACCGGCCAGCTGGGCGAGGTGATGCGCGAAAGCGCCCAGACCGCGCTCAGCCTCGTCAAGAGCCGCGCCGAAGCGCTTGGCGTGGATCCTTCGCTGTTCAAGGACAGCGACATCCACGTCCATGTCCCGGCGGGGGCGACGCCCAAGGATGGGCCGAGCGCCGGCGTCGCCATGACCATGGCCCTGATCTCCCTCCTAACCGATCGCACCCTGCGCAGCGACACCGCCATGACCGGCGAGATCAGCCTCCGCGGCCTGGTGCTGCCCGTCGGCGGCATCAAGGAGAAGGTGGTCGCGGCCGCGACCGCAGGCGTGCGGCGCGTGCTGCTGCCGGCGCGCAACCGCCCTGACGAGCGGGACATTCCGCAGGAGACCCGCGAGCAGCTGGAGCTGGTCTGGCTGGACCGGATCGAGGACGCCATCGAGGCGGCGTTGGACCGGCCGCCGCAGGCGAAGATACCCTCGGTGCGGGCCGTCGATTAGGAGGACCGAAGGTGGCCGAAGTCGTGAAGCTGGTGGCCGGCGACACCCTGCCCGAGGAGGGGGAGTTCCTGGTCGTGACGCGCCTGAGCCGTCCTCGCGTCTTCGAATACTTCATCGACGTCAGTCCGGCGCTGGGGCAGAGGGTCGGCAGACGGATTCCGCCGGGAGGCCCTGGCTATGCCAGCCTGGAGACGGCGCTGCACGCCGCCCAGGAGCTGGCTGCGCAGCACCAGGTGCCCACCATCTATGTGCAGCACGAATCCATCCTCGTGCGGCCCTTCTTCCCCGGCGCGGCGCCGCGGCTGATCTGAGTCACTCTACCGCGCCAGTCAGGCCGCCAGCCGGTCCACCCAGCTCTTCAGGGTGTTCACGTCGGCGACGCCGGACTGCCGCGCCGCCACCTGGCCCTTCTGAAAGGCGAAGAGGGCGGGGATGCCCTGCACGCCGTACTGCGCCGCCAGCTCCGGGTTCTCGTCGACATTGATCTTCACGAACCGCGCCCGCGGCTCGAGCGCCTGGGCGGCTCTCTCGAAGATCGGCGCCATCGCCCGGCAAGGCCCGCACCACGGCGCCCAAAAGTCGACGATCACTGGCACGTCCGAATTCTGCAGGTGCTTGCGTGCGCGCTCGCCGCTCAGCGCGATCGGCGCGTGGGGGAAGAGCTTGGCGTGACAGCGCCCGCACTTGGCGGCGTCGGCCGGCCGGTCGGCGGGCACGTTGTTCGTGCTGTCGCAATCGGGACAGACCACGCGAAGCTTCTCAACCATCGAGGCGACTCCTTGGATCTGCTGCTCTGATGAGGGCCAATTTGGGCCTCGCGGCGCGCGGCGCCAGAGGTGAATGGAGCGGCTTGTGCGGGTGAGGGGCCGCCCTAACTCATGCCTGAGCCGCGGTCCTACGGCGGCGGACGATCCACCCATTGGACAAGGACAGCTTCAATCAAGGGAGCACAGCCATGGACACGCATACGGGTCCTCTTCAGGCTCAGCCGACCCGACTTGATCAACTCGAACAGGATTTCGCCGCCTTGGCGCCGCAGCTGCCCGAGGGCCCGCAGACGCAGGCGCTTTCGCTGCTGCACGGCATGATCCAGGAGGTCTGGCGTGGCGGCGCGGCCGCCGCGCCGCAGATCGCCGGCGGCCGCACCCTGCAGGACGTGGCCGATCTGCACCAGCACGCCCCGGCCATGGAAGGCGATGCGGTCAGCACGCCGCTGAAGGTCGGTGAGCCTGCTCCGGACTTCGCGTTGCCGGACGCGAACGGCCAAGTGGTCCGGCTCTCCGATTTCCGCGGCCGCAACGTGTTGCTGGTCTTCTATCCGCTCGACTGGAGCCCGGGCTGCAGCCGGCAGCTCGACCTCTATCAGCAGGAGCTCGACGAGTTCCGCAACCGCAACGTCGAAGTGGTCGGCGTCTCCGTCGACAGCCTGTACAGCCACGGTGCGTGGGCCGCGGTGCGGGGCGTCACCTTCCCGCTGCTGGCGGACTTCAACCCGAAGGGCGAGGTGGCGCGGCGCTATCAGGTTTGGCGCGATGCGGACGGGTTCTCCGAACGCGCGCTCTACCTGGTCGATGCGGACGGCGTGATCCGCTACGCCCATGTCTCGCCCAAGCTGCAGCACGTTCCGGACATTTACGAACTCTTCGAGGTCCTGGACAGGCTTGCGGCCCCGAAGGCGGCTTAAAGGGAGGCGGCCATGTTGGGTGCTGGATACAGTCCCTCCGCCTCCCGCGGCGCGGTCGCCGGCGAGGTCATCGTCTATGGGAGCCGCTGGTGCGGCGTCACCATGATGGTGCGTCGGCATCTGGACCGTGCGGGCGTGCCCTACCGCTTCGTCGATTGGGAGGCTGCCCCGCAGGCGAGGGCCCAGCTCGAGTGGTTGGCCGGCGGCCGGCTGGCGAGCCCGACCGTCACGGTCGGCGGCCAGATCCTCGTCCAGCCGTCATTGCGCGAGCTCGATTGGGCGCTGATGCGGGCGGGCTACCGCTGAGCGGAACCCTCGCCCGAGAACAGGATTAGGTGAATGTGCACTTTATTGCACGCTTTCGCCGCCCCGGTTGGCCCGACAAGCCCTGGCCGCCGGAGCGGCGGGGCAGGAGGGCCAACCATGCAGAACGATGCTGACATCAAGAAGAACGTCGAAGCCCAGCTGAGCTGGGAGCCGGGCCTGAAGGATGACGACATCGCGGTCGCCGTGAGGGACGGCGTCGTCACCCTTGCAGGCTTCGTGAAGAGCTACGCCGACTTCTACGCCGCTGAGAACGCCGCCAAGAAGGTGAAGGGCGTCAAGGCGGTCGCCAACGATATCGAGGTGCGTCTGCCCCAGGTGGACCGCCGACCCGACCCCGACATCGCGCGGGATGCGGTCGACGCGCTGAAGCGTGACCTGCCAGCCGCCTCGGAGCGGATCAAGGTGGTGGTGAAGGATGGCTACCTCAGTCTGCAGGGCGAGGTAGAATGGAAGTACCAGAAGGACTGGGCTGAGCGCGCGGTCCGCAACATCAAGGGCGTGGTGGCGGTCTCGAACATCATTCGGATCAAGCCGAAGGTCGAGCCGATCGAACTCAAGAAGAAGATCGAGGAGGCCTTCGTCCGCAGCGCCCAGGTGGACGCGCACCACGTTGTCGTCGAGGCGGACGGCAGCCAGGTGACCCTGAAGGGCCATGTCCGGTCCTGGGCGGAGCGCCAGGAAGCCGAGCGGCAGGCCTGGTCGGCGCCCGGCGTGACGGAGGTGCGCAACGAACTGACCATCGATCCCTGGCCCTTCGCTAGCCAGGCCGCCTGAGGAAGGAGCATTCCGATGGTCGCCCGTCACATCCCTATCGAACGATCCCATGGTTTCGCCCTGCCCAAGTGGCGGGCGAGCCCCAGGACCTGGTTCATCCTCGAGGGCGTGGCCCTGACGCTGCTCGGCGTCCTCGCCTTCGCGCTGCCGCTCGCCGCGGGCCTCGCCGCGGCCCTGGTGTTCGGCTGGTTGCTGATCCTCGGCGGCGGGATCAGCCTCGTGGCGCTGGTACGCACCCGCCGTCACGCGAATGTCGCCTGGCGCCTGGTGTCGGCGATCGCCGCCATTGTCGCCGGCGTCCTGGCCCTGGTCTATCCGTGGGTCGGGGCGTGGACTCTGGCGCTGCTGGCCGCCGCCTACTTCGTCGTGACCGGCGTCGCGTTGGCCATGGTCTCGATGAAGCTCAAGCGCCTCCAGGCGCCCGGCTGGTACTGGCTCCTGGCCCCGGCCGCCGTCGACCTCGCGCTGGGCGTGCTGGCCGTGTTCATCGCCCCCGTCGCAGCGCCGCTGTTCGTCGGCTACCTCGTCGGGATCGATCTGATGTTCTCCGGCTTGGCGCTGCTGGCCTTCGCCGCGAGCCGCCGCCGCGAGGCCTGGACCTGATCCTAGCCGCCGTTCGGCCCGAGCATGCGCTCGGGCCGAACGAGCCGCTCGTAGGTCTCGGCGTCCACTTCGCCTGACGCCAGCGCCGCCGCCCGCAGGCTGACCTTCCGCTGATAGGCGTCGCGCGCGATCTTCGCCGCGGCGTCGTAGCCGATGTGCGGCGCGAGCGCCGTCACCAGCATCACCGACTGCGCCACGTTTCGGGCCAGCACGTCCTTGCGAGGCTCCAGGCCGGCGACACCCTGGTCGGCGAACAGCCGGATCGCACCCGAAAGCAAGGTCGCCGAGCGCAAGACGTTGTAGGCCAGAAGCGGGAGGAAACTGTTGGACTCGAACTGCCCCTGAGAGGCGGCGAGCGCCACGGCGCCGTCTGCGCCGATGACCTGGACGCACACCTGAGCCAAGGCCTCAGCCGCGTCGGGGTTGGTCTTGCCGGGAAGGCTGCTGCACGGAAGACCGGTTTCCGGCAGCCGCAGCTCATTGAACCCGGCCGCCGGCCCGCTGGCCAGGAGGCGGACGTCGCTCGAAATCTTGAAGAGCGCCGTCGCGAGCGTCGCGAGCGCTGCGTGGAAGAAGGCGACGCGCCCAGGTCCGGTCAGGTCCGCGAGGGCGTCGGGCGATGGGCGTAAGGCAAAGCCGGTGCGCTCGGCCAGCCGTTGAACGGCGCTCGCCGCGAAGCCCGCCGGGACTTCGGCCCCCGTGCCGACGCAACCCCGGCCGAACGGCACGGCCAGGAGGTCTTCGGCGGCGGCGCTCAGCCGGGACCGGCCGTTGCGCACCTGTTGCAACCAGCCCGAGACCTCCTGGCCCAGCGTCAGGGGAGCGGCGTCTTGCAGATGCGTGCGGCCGATCTTGATGAGGCCGGACCAGGCGGCCGCCTCCTGCTCGAGGAGCCCGGTCAGGTGCGCCAGCGCCGGGGAGAGCCCCGTTTCCCACAGTCGCAGCGCGGCGATGTGGAGGGCAGTCTGCACCGCATCGACGCATTGGTGGCGGCGCACGTCTTCCGGCCGAATGTCTGCGTGGCCCCGGGCGGCCTCGAGGATCGCCACGTCGAGCGGGTAGGCCAGGCCCGCCCCGCCGCCATCCTGCCAGAGCGATCGGCCCCAGGCGTCCGCCGGCGGAGCAGAGACCTGAAGCGCGGCGCTGGCGAGCGCTTCGCTGCGCGCCGGATCGAGCGCGCCGCAGTCGCGGTTCGCCTGCGCCGCTGCAGCCCGGACCTCGCCCAGCGCCCGGATAAGGGCTGGCGGGGGCGGCTCGGCTCCAATCCGCAGGGCCAGCCTTCCGGCCGGCGCGCCGCAGTAAAGGCAAGGGCCGATCACCGCCGATGAACTGTATTGATCAGGCTCAGACTTCGGGTACTTATTTGCGGCCATCAGGCGTGAATTTGAGTGCACGTCCGAAACTGTAGGGCGGGGCTGGACGTTTTTCCAGCAACCGGGCGCGCCGTCGCCCCAGGCGGCTCCCGATCCGAGATTCTCCTTGTGCAGTTTGAAGTTCGTGAGGATGGAGCATGTCTGACGAGGTCATCGACAAGGGCCAGTGGGAGTTCTTCTGCGACCGGCTTTCCCGGCAGCTGGAAGGGGCCCAGGCGGAGATTGAGGTTGCGAGCCTGAACATCGGCGACCAGATCCAGGCGGAGTGGGTGCCCCTGCTGGGCGTCACCTATGATCCGAAGGACGACATCGTCGAAATCGCCGTGGAGGGCTTGGACCACATCGTCCGCGAACCCGCCGCCCTGATCGTGCAGCGCGAAGGCGCCGTCGTCGAAAGCCTGGCGGTGGAAGGCGCGTCCGGCGAGCGCCACATCGTTCGCTTCCGCCAGCCCCTCGGCCTTCCGGCGCCGGAGACGGTGCGACCATGAGCGCGCTGCCCGCCCAGGAGACGGCGCCGGCGCGCGACGAAGCCTGGCGCAAGGTCCTCGCCGGCGACAAGGACGGCTTTCGCCATCTGATCGAGCCTTACTTGCCGGAGCTGATGGCCGCCGCCGCCCGCGAGCTGCGCTACCGGCGCGCGGTCGGCGACCTGCGCCCGCAGGACCTCTCCGCCGACGAACTGGTGGGCGAGACCTTGGCGCGCGGCTGGCGGGATCGAGCCCGCAAGCCCCAAACCCTGGACGTCCGGCCTTGGCTGCTCGGCCTGATGTTCAAGGTGCTCGAGTCGATCGTCCGCAGCGAACGGCGCGCCCGCCGGCTCGCCGGCGTCTCCCTCGAGGCGCCGGTGGAGGATGAAGCGGCGGCGGCCGAGGCGACGGACGAGGAGTTCTGGGAATGGTATCAGCCCGACGACATCACTCGCTGGGAGGACATCATCCCGGCTGAGGCCGTCCAGGCTAACGACCTCAGCGATGACAGGACCTACCAGCTCACCAACGAGGAGCGGCAGGCCCTCGTCCTCAGCGTCGAGCACCGGCTGAGCGTCGTCGAAATCTCGTCGGTCATGAACCTGTCGCCCGACCGCGCGGTCCGCCTCATTGACGCCGCGCAGCGCCAGCTCGGGAACGCCTGACGCTCATGGCCAAGCCTGGGAGGCTGGCCGACAAGGTGGCCATCGTCACCGGCGCGGCGGGCGGCATCGGTCGGGCGATCTGCCGGAGACTGGCGAAGGAAGGGGCCGCCGTCCTCGTCACCGGCCCGCACCTCGAGCGCGCTGAGGCTGTGGCGGCCGAGCTCCTTCGCGAGCCGGGGAGCCGCGCGGCCGCCACGATCTGCGACGTCCGCGACCCGGCCTCGGTCGCCGCGGCCGTAAGCCAGGCGAAGGAGACTTGGGGCGGTGTCGATCTGGTCGTGAACAACGCCGGGGTGATGACCTTCAAGCCCCTCGAGGAGATCAGCGACGAGGAGTGGCGCGCCGTCCTGGACATAGACCTGCGCGGTGCGGCCGGGCGGCGCGATCGTCAACGTCGCCAGCGTGCACGCCTTCGAGACCACGCCGCTGGTGGCGCCCTACGCCGCCGCCAAGGCGGCGCTGCTGTCGCTGACCCGATCGGCGGCGATCGAAGGCAAGCCGAAGGGTTTGCGCGCCAACGCCGTCGTGCCGGGAGCCGTCGACACGGCCATGCTGCGCGACAATCCCAATCTGAAGAGCGGGGCGGAGCGATTGGACCCCGCCGACGTGAGCGCCGTCGCCTTCCTGTGCTCGGATGACGCCGCCTTCGTCACGGGCGCAGCCCTGGCTGTGGACGGCGGCCGCCTCGCCAAGCTCTGAACTCAATGCGTCGACTACGTGGGCGATGGCCTTTCCAAGTGTCGCCGCTACTCGCGGTCCGCCGCGGACGCCGGCTCAAAGTCGTCCGGATCGTGCGGCCGCACCAGGGACGGCGGGTCGCTGGCCGGGAAGGTCTCCTCCAGCGCCTCATCCAGCAAGGCGTCGACGTGATCGCCGGACGGCCCAGAGCTCGGTGAATCGTTGGGCCGCGCCCGGGGCCAGACAAGGTCGGCCGCCTCGTGCGCCATCTCGGCTTCTTCGTTGGCGGGGATCACCCACACCGAGACGCAGCTGGTCGGGGCGTCGATGCGGCGCTCGCCGGCGCCGGCGTTGGCTCTGGGGTCGATGTCCACGCCCAGCCAGGCAAGGCGCCGGCAGATCCGCGCCCGCACCTCGGCGTTATGCTCGCTCACGCCGCCGGTGAAGACCAGGCCGTCCATACCGCCGAGTGTGGCCGCCATGGCGCCGATTCCCTGGACCGTTCGATAGACGAAGAGGTCGACGGCGGCCTTGGCGTCCTCGCTGTCGGCGGCCATCAGTTCGCGCAGATCGCCGCTCAGGCCCGAGACGCCGAGCAGGCCGGACCGCCGGTAGAGCAGGTCCTCGACCTCGCCAGGGCTCATCTTGTCGCGCTCGAGCAGATGGAGGACGACGCCCGGGTCAAGGCTGCCGCACCGGGTGGCCATCATCAGCCCATCGAGCGCGCTGAAGCCCATCGTCGTGTCCTGGCTCGTCTCGTGCTCCAGCGCGCAAAGGCTCGCGCCTGCGCCCAGGTGGGCGGCCACGAGGCGGCAGGCGGCGAGGTCCGGATCGACGCTGCGCAGCCGCCGCAGCGTGTGGGCGTAGGACAGGCCGTGGAATCCGTAGCGGCGAACACCTTTCGTGGTGAGTTCGCGCGGAAGGGCGAAGCGCCGTGCGATCTCGGGCATGCGGCTGTGGAAAGCGGTGTCGAAGCAGGCGACGTGGGTCGCGGCGGGCAGCCGCGCCCGCGCCTGGCGGTAGAGCGCCAGTCCGACCGGTTGATGCAGGGGCGCAAGCGGCGCCAGGGCCTGCAGCTCGGCCTCGAGGTCCGGCGAGAAGACCTCCGCCGAGGCGTGATCGCCGCCATGCACGATGCGGTGCGCGACGATCGCAATTGGCTCGCCCACGGTCTGGCCGTCCAGCCAGGCAAGGACGCGCGCCAGGGCTGAGGCGTGCTCCGGCGCGTCGCTTGCGGCCGGCCAGGATTCCTCGAGCAGGGTCTCCCCGCCGGCGTTCCGGACCGAAGCCCGCGCCTGGCCGCCAAGGTCCTCGGCGAGGCCACGTATCGTTTCCACCAGTTCGCCGCCGTCGCGCCGATAGAGGCCGAACTTCAGGCTTGAGGATCCGGCGTTGAGGGACAGGATCAGCTCGCTCACGGCTGGGCTCCTTCACTCGCCATTAGCGCCGCCACTGCGCAGGAAGCGACCCGTGTGCGCTCCGCATCGGCGCGGCTGGTGAGGATGATGGGGACCCGCCCGCCGAGCGCCACGCCGGCCGCCTCCGCGCCGGCGAGGAACGTGAGCTGCTTGGCCAGCACGTTGCCGGAGACCAGATCAGGGGTGACGAGGATGTCGGCGCGCCCGGCGACCGCCGAACGGATGCCCTTGTCCTGCGCCGCTTGCGGGCTGATGGCGTTGTCGAAGGCGAGCGGCCCGTCTATGAGCGCGCCGGAGATTTGACCCCGGTCCGCCATCTTGCAAAGCGCGGCGGCGTCGAGGGTGGATTGGATCTTGGCGTTGACGGTCTCCACTGCGGAGAGCACCGCCACCCTGGGCGTGCGGATGCCCATCACATGCGCCAGGTCGATGGCGTTCTGCACGATGTCGCGCTTGTCCTCGAGCGAGGGGCTGATGTTGATCGCCGCGTCGGTGATGAGCAGCGGCCGCGGATAGGCAGGGGCCTCGACGATATAGACATGGCTCACGCGCCGCTCCGTGCGCAGGCCGCGCGCGGGGTCCAGGACCGCGTGCATCAGTTCGTCCGTATGCAGCGACCCCTTCATCAGCAGCTGGGCCTGGCCGGCCCGGACCAGGGCGACGGCCTGGGCCGCCGCCGCATGGCTATGCGGCTCCGGAATGATCTGCACGCCGTGCAGATCGACGCCGGCCGCCTCGGCGGCGCGGCGGATCTTGCCCTCGGGCCCCACCAGCAGCGGGGTGATGAAGCCTCGCTGGGCCGCCTCCATGGCCGCGCCCAGCGCGGCCGCATCGCAGGGGTGCGCCACTGCTGTGGGGACAGGCGGCTTCCCGGCGCAGCGCTCCAGCAGCGCATCGAGCCATTGGCCGGGCGGCGGCTGGACGGCGTCCGTCTCCGCCGCGGCGTCCGCCTCGAAGAGGTTGTCGGCCTCGCACGGATGGATCGAGCTTAGAGCCAGCGCGGGCCAGTGGCCGGCGTGTTCCGGCGGCGAGAAGGTCACATAGAGCGTGTCCACAGCCTGAGCGGCCGCGAGGCCCTGGCTGAAGAGGTGGGCGGCCTCGTAGGTCGCAAAGCCGAGGCCGCCAATCGGCAATGGCCGCGGCAAGCGGGCTTCCAGGCCCGGGGACGCGGTGACGTAGTAGTCATAGCCGCTCTGACGGCGGTAGCGGCGGATCATCAGCCACGGCGCGCCGCCGTCCGGCTGATCATAGGAGGCGATCTCAACGCGCCTCATTAGCCCGCCCCTCCCGCGCTCTGAGGTCCGGGCGCCGTGTTGTCGTTGGCCTGGCGCTCGCGCGTCTCGGCGTCCAGGTGCTCGGTGTCAGAATTGCGCTGCGCGGCCTCCTGCTCAAACAGCACCTGAAGGTTCTGGGCCTCGCTGAGACCGTTGAAGTTCATCATCTGGCGCGCGTGGCGTTGTCGCCAGAGGCTGAGCCGCTGGTCTCTCGTGAGGGAGGCGATCGCCGCGTCGTGTTCGCGGCGGATGTCGTCGGGTGTGACGGACCGCATGATTTCAAGACGTGTCTGGCGGGGCGCGGGGGCGCGGGCGGCGGCGATCCACTGCCCGCGAGGGCCGGGGGAGAGGTCAGGCGGCCTTGCGCCGGGCTCGCTTGGGGTTCTCCTGTGTCGCATCGTTGGCGGCTGCGTCCGCCTGGCCGGCGGGCTGCGCCTGCGTGGCGGAGACCACCTCCGGGGTGTGGATGCTGATCCGTCGGGGCTTCATCGCCTCCGGCAACTCGCGCTCCAGCTCGACCGTGAGCATGCCATTGTCGTAGGTCGCCCGGCTGACCACCACATAGTCGGCCAGCTCGAAGCGCCGATCGAACGCGCGGGTGGCGATGCCGCGGTGCAGATACTGTCGCGGCTCGACCGTGCTCGACTTGCGACCGCTCACCGTCAGCTGGCTAGGCTCGGCGACGATCTCGAGCTCGTCGGGACCAAAGCCGGCCACCGCGAACGAGATGCGGTATTTGTCATCGGCTAGCTTTTCGATGTCGTACGGCGGATAGCTCGTCTCGTCCGGCATCCGCAGGGCGTTCTCCAAAGCGCCGGCCAGACGCTCGGCTCCGATCATGGAGCCGTAGAGCGGCGAAAGGTTCAGGGCTCTCATCTCCAGTCCTCCTCGAAGCAACGTGGATATGACGCCGACTTGGCGACGGGCCGCGACCCAGCAGAGGCGCCGCGGCCTTGAGCTGGATTTAGGTCGAGGCGGGACCCGCACAATCCCAATTCTGGAAAAGACAGGCGGGGGAGGGGAGGCGGCAAGTCCCGGCGCAGGCGCTTTGCTGCGCAGCCTGCGCCGGCTTGCTCAAGAAGGATGCTCTGCCTTGGGAGGCGCGCGTTGAACGACTCCGTTCCGAGGCGGGTTCCGAGACCGCGCGAGCGTCGGAACATGGGCGCCGCGGCCGCCGTTCAAGCGCCGCCTCATCACCACAGACAGCCGCTCGGTCAGCGCTCCGGGATACGAAGATCGCGCAGGATCAGCCGCACGTCCTCAGTGCTCGCTTTGATGCGCTCGTGGTCGTCCGTGACCTCGATACGCCGCGCGACGGCGGGCTTGAGCGCATGGCGAAGCACGCCCAGGGCGCGCGGCGGCGCCATCAGCACGAGCTTTTCGAACTCGCCGGCCGCGGCGCTGCGGTTGAGCCGTTCGGCCACGCCTTCTAGGAAGCGCTTCTCGGCCGCCTCGGCCGGCGGCGCCTCCAGGACATTGTCGCGGCCGTAGCTCATGCGATTGTTCACCGTCCCGCCATGCGTGCGCGCCCAGTGCCGGTCGTGCTCGTCGGCCTTGAGCGACCAGCTGGCAAGCTCGGCCAACGGGCCGTGGCGCCGGCGCTCGGCGAGGCCGCGGACCTGAACACCGTCGGCCAGGATGACGAGGGTCTCAATTCTTTCGGTCATCGCATCACTCCACTCAACAAAGCACGACAGGCGCCGCAGGCGCTCGCCTGCGGCGCCTCAGAGGCGGCTAGCGGGCGTAGACGTCCCGGATCACCTCGGTGATCAGGCCGCTGGCGATCGCCGCCAGCACGACATCGTCGCCGACCCGAACCCAGTGGTGGCCCCGCGGCGGCTTGCGCAGATGCCGCGCGCGCCAGTCCACGATCACATAGGGTGGGGCGTAGTAGGCCGGTGGCAGTCGCTCGCCTACGATCCAGCGCCGCTCGATCCAGCCGGGCGGCGGGACATAGACTTCGCGGTAAACAGGCCAGTGCCGGCCGCGATAGACCCAGTAGCCCTCCCGGTGCGGGTGCGCCGACGCCACGGAGGCGCCGAACGTCAGCACCGCGGCCAGGGCCGCAGCCAAACGCTTCATCGTCTCACCTCTCGAGATGTTTTTCGGCCGCCGCAAGAGCGCGGCTGAAGGACGAGGTATCGCGCGCCGGCCGGCCTTCAAGACGGGCCGTGTTGCACGGCGTTCGCCGCGCCCTAGCTGAAGGCTGACAAGGGCGCTGCAAGGCGCCGCATGGCGGGCCCGTCCGCGGCTCGCGCTCTCTCATGGAGGATCGAGATGACCGGCCTCCTCGGCGCCGGCGATGTCGAAGCCGTTCGCATCTGGCGCTGGGTGTTCCCGAACGCCGGCACCCGCGCGGCGGCGGCCCGGAATGTCAGCGAGACAGATTTTCGGCTGCAGCTCTTCGACGACCTCGAGGCGCCCGCCTTGCTGGCGATCGTCTGGGAGCCTCGTCTCGAAGCGCCGCCTGTCCACAACGCCGAGCTGGCCTGGTCCACCGATGCGCAACGGATCGCGTCGTGGCGGGCGGAGCGGAGCGAAACGCCCGGCTGCCTCGTGGTCGTTCGCCAGCCGCTGAAGGCCCCGGATCCCGCCGCTCAGCGAGACTGGGTGTCCACGGTGCTGCGGGCCCTCGACGGCGATGCGACGCCGCCCGAAGGTCTGCTGACGGCCAACTTCTTCGGCGGCCGCGACGGCGCGTCCGTCTACAATCTCGCCGAATGGACGAGCGCGGAGGCGCACCGGACGGCTTTGACCATCGGCCGCCACGGTCCGTACCGCAGCATCGGATTCTCAGACCTCTGGCGCGCCGCCCGCGAGCACCCCGCGATCACCGCCGAGCACGAGGTCCGGCGATATGCCCGCCACGGCGCTCTGGTTTCCGCCTGAGCGGCCGGCCGCCGCGCCGTCTTCCGCGCCGGCCGCCGCGCTCTATATTGGCCGCGTCGGGGGATCCTTTGGAGGGAGGATCTTTGAGATGAAGACAAGGGTTTTGGCCGCCGCGGCGGCCCTGTTGATCGGGGTCGCCGCCGCGCCGGCCGTCTCAGCCGACAAGCCGAGCCAGCCGCGGCAATGCTTTTGGAACCACCAGGTGAACAGCTTCGCCGCGCAGGGCGACCGCACGGTGAACCTGCGGGTGGGCGTCAAGGACTACTATCAGCTGGAGCTCTTCGGACCCTGTCCTGACGTGGACTGGACGCAGAAGATCGCCCTGATATCCCGCGGCGGCTCCACCATCTGCTTGGGCTTGGATGCGGAGATCGTGACGCCCTCCGCCATTGGCCCGCAGAAATGCATGGTCCGCAACGTGCGCAAACTCAGCCCCACGGAAGTGGCCGCGCTCCCCAAGGGCGCGAAGCCGTAGCGCGCGCCTCAGGGCCCGCTCCTGATCGCGCGAGGCGTCCATGAACAAGCAGACCCGGTTCCACGTCATCTACTGGATCATCGCCTTCTTCGGCGTGATCGCGATCCAGCACTACATCGGGGCCGCAACCCAGGTCGCGCAAATCCCCTATAGCCAGTTCCAGCAGCTGCTGCGGGACGGCAAGGTGGCGGAGGTCGGGGTCTCCGACCGCTTCGTGCAGGGCCGCCTGAAGGCGCCCCTCGAAGGCAAGAAGGCCTTCGTCACCACACGCGTCGAGCCGGAGCTCGCGCGCGAACTCCAGCAGCACGGCGTCACCTTTACCGGCCAGGTAGAGAACACCTTCCTCCGGGACCTGCTCTCCTGGGTGATCCCGGTGCTGCTCTTCTTCGGCCTGTGGATGTACCTGGGGCAGAAGGCGGCCGGCGCGGGCGGCCTCATGCAGGTGGGCCGCAGCCGGGCGAAAATCTATGTCGAGGCCAACACCGGCGTCACCTTCGCCGACGTGGCCGGGGTCGACGAAGCCAAGGACGAGCTGCGCGAGATCATCGACTTCCTGAAGAACCCTCAGGAGTATGGCCGCCTGGGCGGCCGCATGCCGAAGGGCGTGCTGCTGGTGGGGCCTCCCGGCACCGGCAAGACGCTGCTGGCCAAGGCCGTCGCCGGCGAGGCCAAGGTTCCCTTCTTCTCCATCTCCGGCTCGGAGTTCGTGGAGATGTTCGTGGGCGTGGGCGCCGCGCGGGTCCGCGACCTCTTCGAGCAGGCGCGCCAGAAGGCGCCCGCCATCATCTTCATCGACGAGCTGGACGCGCTCGGCCGGGCGCGCGGCCTCTACGCCTACGGCGGCCACGACGAGAAGGAGCAGACGCTCAATCAGCTGCTGGTCGAAATGGACGGCTTCGATTCCAGCACCGGCTTGGTGCTCCTCGCCGCCACCAACCGGCCCGAGATCCTCGATCCGGCGCTTCTGCGCGCCGGCCGGTTCGATCGTCAGGTCCTGGTGGACCGGCCCGACAAGAAGGGCCGGGTAGAGGTCCTGAAGGTGCACACCCGCAAGGTGAAGCTCGCGCCGGAAGTGGACCTCCAAAAGGTGGCGGCCCTTACCCCAGGCTTCACGGGGGCCGACCTTGCCAACCTGGTCAATGAGGCGGCGCTGCTGGCCACCCGTCGTCGCGCGACCGCGATCACCATGACCGACTTCAATGAGGCGGTGGAGCGGATCATCGCCGGCCTGGAGAAGCGCAACCGCATCCTCAATCCGAAGGAACGGGAGGTGGTGGCCCACCATGAGATGGGTCACGCCCTCGTCGGCCTCGCGCTGCCCGGGGTCGAGCAGGTGCATAAGGTCTCGATCATTCCGCGCGGAGTGGGGGCGCTCGGATACACCATCCAGCGCCCGACCGAGGACCGGTTCCTGATGACCCGCGAGGAGCTCGAGAACAAGATGTGCGCGCTGCTCGGCGGCCGCGCCGCGGAGTGGATCGTCTACGGCCATCTCTCGACCGGAGCGGCCGACGACCTGCGCAAGGTCACCGACATCGCCCGCAGCATGGTCACGCGCTACGGCATGTCGAAACGGCTGGGCCCGGTCTCCTACGACCGGGAGCCGCGCTCGTTCCTCGCCACCGGCGACGCGCCGGCGCCCTTCCTGCGCGAGAAGGACTTCGGCGAGGCGACCTCCGACGCGATCGACGAGGAGGTGCGCGCCCTCGTCGAGGCGGCGTTCACGCGCGCGGTGGAGATACTCGAGAGCCGCCGCGGCGCGCTCGAGCGCGGCGCCCGGCTCCTGCTCGAAAAGGAGACCTTGGATGAAGCCGAGCTTGCGGAGCTCGCCGGCGCGCCGGACGGCGAGGCTCGTAGGTCGTCCGCCGCGTGAGACGGAAACTGGAGGCCCGGCGTCTGCGTTCAGCACAGGCCGCAGCGCCGGAGGGGGCGCGGCGGCGCTTCGGAGCATGACCATGACGGACGAACCTGTGAAGGCGGGCGTCACCCTCAGCGCGCCCGTAGATCATGTCTTTCGAGTATTCGCCGAGCGCATCGGCGATTGGTGGCCCAGGACCTACACATTCTCGGGCGACGATCTCGCCGGCATCGCTATCGAGCCTCGCGCCGGCGGTCACTGGTATGAGGTCGATCGGCGCGGCCGGCGCATTGACTGGGGGGAGGTGCGCGCGTTCGAGCCGGACCGGCGCTTGGTGCTCGGCTGGGCGGTTTCGGCCGACCGGGGGCAGGAGCCGCCGGAGCGCGCGAGCGAGGTCGAGGTTCGCTTCCTCGCCCTGGGCCCCAAGCTTACGCGCGTGGAGGTGGAGCATCGCGGCTTCGCTCGTCATGGCGCGGGCGCAGAATTGCTTCGCGGGGGCATGGCTTCGTCCGACGGTTGGCCGTACATCCTGCGCGAATACGCTGAGGCGGCGAGCCCGACTGCACGGGCGGTGCTGAGCGCCTGATGAGCCGCCGGACAAAACGGGCCGGGTTCCTGAACGAGGTGGGAACCCGGGCATTCACCGTGCAATTAAGTGCGTAGCATCGAAATCCTCGTTCATGTTGGTAGGTCGGCATGGACGTTCGCACAATCGTAGGATCCAACGTCAGGCGATACCGCGGCGAGGCAGGCTTGTCGCAGGAAGCGCTCGCCGAGCTGATGGGCGTGGACCGGGCCTATGTCAGCGGCCTCGAGTTGGGCCGCCGCAACCCGACCATCCTGACCATCTGGCACACCGCCATGGCGTTGAAGATCCGGCCCTCGAAGCTCTTGGAGTTCGAAGGGCCGCTGTTCTGAGGTGCGATCCTCCCGGTCGGCCCTAAGGCCTCCGCGCGGGCTCGCGCGTATCTGAAAACATGCAGAAAATTGGTCTTGCAGGGCGTGGCGAGCGCCCTACCTCAGGTCGTGTCGGACGCTGATGAAGGTCCGGCGGCGGGCGCCGGCGGTGTCCGGCGCTTCTCAACACCCATGTTGCTCAACGGAGGACTTGGACCATGAGGATGAACACTATGACGCCGATGTCGGGCTATCGGCCCATGCCGAGCGTCGACAGTGCCCTGAGCCTGATGGACCGTGCGATGAGCGGCTCGGTCCCTAGCCTCAACTGGCCTCCCTACAATGTCGTGCAGGCCGACGGCGATCACTACCGCATCGTTCTGGCGGTGCCGGGCTTCCGCGACGGCGATCTGGAGATCGTCTCCGAACCCAACCGGCTGACCGTCAGCGGCCGGCCGCAGGAGGTGCAGGAGGACGGCGAGGTCGTCTACCGCGGCATCGCCCAGCAGCCGTTCCGTCGGACCTTCGAACTCGCCGACCATGTGCACGTGCAGAACGCGCGCCTAGAGAACGGCCTGCTGACCCTCGAGCTGGTGCGGGAGATCCCCGAGGCCCTGAAGCCGAAGCGGATCCAGATCACCGGTTCGGGCCAGTCCGCCATCGGCTCGGGCGAGTCGGAGCAGAAGACCCACTGAGCGACGGTAATGGCAGGCGGTCGGCGCCGCGCAGGTTCGCGGCGTCGGGCCGCCTCGTAGAGGAGAGCTGACGATGCAACTTCGTGATCTGATCCCCTGGGGACGGCATGAGCAGGATCATCGTCCGCACGAGGGCGCGCTCACCACGACCTCTCGTCGCGACGAGGAAACCCATCCGTTCCTCACCCTCCATCGGGAGGTGAACCGCCTCTTCGACGACGTCTTCCGCGACTTCGGGGGCTCCATCCTGGGCCGCTCCGCCAGTTGGCCCAGCGTCGAGGTGGCCGAGGACGCCAAGGCCATCCGCGTTTCGGCCGAGCTGCCGGGCATGGATGAAAACGACGTCGACGTCGTGTTCGAAGACGGCGTCCTGGTCCTGCGGGGCGAGAAGCGCTCCGATGTCGAGGACAAGGATCGGCACTACAGCGAGCACTACTATGGCCGCTTCGAGCGGGTGGTGCCGGTGCCGGTCGCCATCGACGAGGATGCGATCAAGGCCAACTTCAAGAAGGGCGTCCTGACGGTCACCCTTCCGAAGTCCAAGGCCCAGCAGGACGGTGTCCGGAGGATCCCGATCAGCAAGGGCTAACTGAGCGCCGCGCCGTCCGCGCCAGGCGCGGGCGGCGCGGGGACTTTTCCGGAGCTGCGCCATGACAACCCAAAGCCAGGGCGTGTCCGCGCCCGTCGGGATCGCCATCGTCGATTCGCCCCTTCGTCGACGCCCTGCTGGATCCGAGAACGGCCTTCGCCTCGCCCGACGTGGTGGCCAACCACGCCTGGCTGTCCCGCGAGGAGAAGCGCCTGATCATTTGGAGCTGGGCCCGGGACCTTCTGCGCGAAGCCCGCGACGGGACCACGCAGACCGCGGCCTGCGAGGCCGTGCTGGGCGCCCTGGTCCGGTTCGATCCTGCGGCGGCCGACGAGTTCGAAGGGGCGTTCGCAACGCTGTCGCCCGATCCGGAGGGCGGGCGCGCCCAGAACTGATCGGAGTTGAGCCATGTTCGATTCGACAGATTTCAACCTTGGGACCACGACCCCGTCGGTCGTTTCCCGCCGCCACGCCTCGGCCCTGCCCGCCGACGCCGTGGCCGTGATCCGGCCGAACGAGCGGTCGGCCATGAGCAGTGGCCGCGCCACGGCCAGGGGCTGGACCCTGACGTTCAAGCCGCGTAGCGGGCCGCGGATCGAGCCGCTGATGGGCTGGACCGAATCCACGGACACCCTCCAGCAGGTGCGCCTGTCGTTCCCGACGGCGGAGGCGGCGATCGGCTACTGCCAGCGCCAGGGCCTGGCCTTCGAGATCCAGGGCGGCGCCGGCGCGGCGCCGTATGGCGAGGGCAGGGGCGCCGAGCGGCCCCTCAGCGCCGACAACGAGAACCGTCCGCAGCCGCCCTCCGACCGTCTCGGCGCGGCCGAGGCCGACCGGCTCTATCTCAGCCCGGAGGCGGTCTACGCCTCGCCCGACGCCGTGCTCGCCGACCCCTCGCTCACGCCGGAGCAGAAGCGCGCCATCCTGCGCTCCTGGGAATGGGACGAGTACCTGCTCGAGGTGGAAGCGGGCGAAGCCCCGGTGCGCGAGCACGACTCGCGGCTGGCTGAGGTGCGCTCGGCGCTCGCCCGTCTCGACGCCCACGAGGCGGCGGACGCCGACTGCTACCGCTGGGAGCCGCCCCGCGCGCCCTGAACCGGGACCGGCGGGGGCGCGCTCCCGCCGGTCTCCTTTTGTGCGCCCAGCATGGGCGCGATCTTGGAGGTGAAAGTCCTCCCGTGAGCTGGTCGTGGCGAGCGAAGTGAAGCGCAACTGCGGAAGGGTGGGGGGATCGTGCAGCAACGGCTGCAGGGGACACCGCAAGGTGGCCCTCTGTCGCCGCTTCTGGCCAACGTGCTGCTTGATGAAGTGGACAAGGAACTGGAGCGCCGTGGCCACGCCTTCGTCCGCTACGCGGATGACGCGAACGTCTACGTCCGCAGCCGCAAGGCAGGCGAGCGGGTCATGCAGCTCCTGCGCAGGCTCTATGGCAGACTGCGCCTGACGATCAACGAGACCAAGAGCGCGGTGGCCAGCGTCTTCGGCCGCCGTTTCCTGGGCTTCAGCTTCTGGGTCGCACCTGGAGGGATCATCAGGCGTCGGGCCTCCGACAAGGCCATCAAGGCCTTCCGGGACCGTGTCCGGGAGCTTACGCAACGCAACGGCGGTCGAAGTCTGCGGGCCGTGGTCGCCGAGCTTCGCACCTACGTCCACGGATGGAGAGGCTACTTCCGGCTGGCGCAGACACCGCGGGTCCTTGCGGCCCTCGACGGATGGCTGCGTCGCCGGCTGCGGGCCATCCAGCTCAAGCACTGGAGGCGGGGGCCCACCATGTATCGGGAGCTTCTGGCGCTGGGGGCCAAACCCGACGTCGCCAGACGGGTCGCCGCCAACAGCCGACGCTGGTGGCGCAACACCGGCAAGGCGCTGAACTCAGTCCTCACCAATCGATGGCTCGCCGACCTCGGCGGGCCATCGCTCTCTGGAACCTCAACACCTCGAACCGCCCGGTGCGGACCCGCATGCCGGGTGGTGTGGCAGGGGAGCGATCTTTACAGATCGTCCCCTATGCCGAATTCTTAGTCCGAGGAGAGGAGAGACATGCCTAAGCGCCAATCGCGCCTGCTTTGTTCTGTCGCGCTGGCCGCGGCGCTGGCCGCAGGCGGCGTGGGTCCGCTGACCGCCCCGGCGGCCGTGGCCCAGCCGGCGCGCAATCTGCCGGCCGGCGTCCCGTCGAGCTTTGCCGATATCGTTCAGCGCGTCGCGCCCGCCGTGGTCTCCATCGACGTGACCCGCAGCGCCCCGGCTCGGCCGAACCTGCCGCAGCTGTTCCCTGGCTTCCCGTTCTTCTTCGGGTTCCCGGGTTCGCCGGATGGCAACAACGGGACGCCGTCACTGCCGAATGCGCGGGTGTCGGGCTCGGGCTTCTTCATCACGCCGACCGGCTACATCGTCACCAACAACCATGTGGTCGAGAACGCCACCAAGGTTAGCGTGCGCACCAACGAGGGGCGCGAGCTTGCGGCGCGCGTCATTGGCCGCGATCCGCTGACGGACCTGGCGGTGCTGAAGGTCGAGGGCCCGAACTTCCCTTATGTGACGTTCGAGACCAACGCGCGGCCGCGCGTGGGCGACTGGGTGATCGCCATGGGCAATCCCTTCGGCCTCGGCGGCACCGCCACCTCGGGCATCGTCTCGGCCTACGGCCGCGACATCGGCGAGGCCTATGTAGACTACCTGCAGATCGACGCCCCCATCAACCGGGGCAACTCGGGCGGTCCGACCTTCGACGTCTACGGCCGGGTGATCGGCGTCAACACCGCCATCTTCTCGCCCTCGGGCGGCTCTGTCGGGATCGGATTCGCCATTCCCGCCGAGATCGCCGACCGCATCACCAAGCAGCTCATCTCCAGCGGTTCGATCGTACGCGGCTACATCGGCGCCATGGTGCAGAACCTGACGCCGGAGATCGCCGAGAGCCTCGGCATCCCGGGCCGCAAGGGCGCCCTGGTGGCCGAGGTGAGCCCGGGCGGGCCGGGCGATCTCGCCGGCCTGCGCGCGGGCGATGCGATCCTCAGTCTGAACGGCCAGGAGCTGACCTCTTCGTCCGACCTCACCCGGCGCGTCGGCGCCGCTCGCGAGGGCGACCGGCTGCGGCTGGAGATCTGGCGCGAAGGCCGTCGCCAGACCCTGGAGCTGCGGGCCGGACGCCGGCCGGCCGATGATGCGCCCGGCGTGGTCAATCCTGCGGACGCGGCGAGCCTCGGCCTGACCCTGCGCCCGCTCGACGAGGCGGCCCGCACGCAATACCGGCTGCCGGCGACGGCGCGTGGCGTCGTCATCGTCGCGGTCTCGCCAGGCTCGGACGCGGCTGAAAAGGGGCTCCGCGCCGGCGACGTGATCGACCGCGTGATCGACCGCGTGGGCGACCGCAGCGTCGCAGCGCCGGCCGATGTCCGCGAGGCGATCGATGCGGCGCGGCGCCAGGGCCGGCCTTCGGTGCTGGTGCGCGTGTGGCGTGAGGGGCGGAGCCTGTTCGTGCCGCTGCGGCTGACGAGCTGAGGCGAAATGGCGTCGCCGGCGGCGGACACCAGATCCGACCGCCGGCGCGCCCAGCCGAGGACGGGTACGCATGCTGCACGAGACGCCCCTGATCGCCACCCTTACCCTGGCTTTCGTCGGGGCGTCGGTGTTGGGACTCGTCGCCGGCCGGCTTCGCCTGCCGCCGATCCTGGGATATCTGCTGGCCGGCGTCGCGCTGGGCCCGTCCACCCCAGGCTTCACGGCCAATCCGGAGCTGGCCTCCGAGCTGGCCGAGATCGGCGTCATCCTGCTGATGTTCGGGGTAGGGCTGCACTTCTCCTATCGTGATCTCGTCAAGGTCCAGAGCATCGCGCTGCCGGGCGCGATCGCCCAGATCGTCGTCGCCACCCTGCTCGGCGCAGGACTGGCGTCGGGGATGGGCTGGCCGCTCGCCAGCGGCCTCACCTTCGGCCTCGCCCTTTCCGTGGCGAGCACCGTCGTCCTCGTCCGTGCGCTCGAGGAGCGCCAGCTCCTGGACACCCAAAGCGGCCACATCGCGGTCGGCTGGCTGGTCATCGAGGACCTGGTCATGGTGGCCGCTCTGGTGTTCCTTCCGGTGATCGCCGGGGCCTTGCCGGGCGGACGCCCCGACGTGTTCGCCGAGCATGGCGGCGTGGGGTTGTCGCTCGCCGCGACCTTCGGAAAGCTGGCCGCCTTTGTCGCCCTGATGATCCTCGTCGGCCGCCGGGTGATCCCCTGGTCGCTGGCCAAGGTCGCCAGCCTCGGGTCGCGTGAACTCTTCACCCTGACCGTGCTCAGCATGGCGGTGGGCGTCGCCTATGGCGCCGCCAAGTTGTTCGACGTCTCCTTCGCCCTTGGGGCCTTCGCCGCGGGCATGATCCTCAAGGAGTCGGAACTCAGCCACAAGGCGGGCGACAACATCCTACCGCTCCGCGACGCCTTTGCGGTGCTGTTCTTCGTCTCGGTCGGCATGCTGTTCGACCCCCGGACGCTCCTCGAGCGGCCGCTCGCGGTGCTGGCGACGGTGCTCACCATCGTCGTGGGCAAGTCGGTCGCCGCCTTCCTGATCGTGCGCGCCTTCCGCCACCCGCAGGACACGGCGGTGCTCATCGCCGCCAGCCTGGCCCAGATCGGCGAGTTCTCCTTCATCCTCACCTCCATGTCCCAAAATCTCGGCCTGCTGACCGAGGAGGCGCGCGACCTTGTTCTGGCAGGCGCCATCGGCTCGATCCTGCTTAATCCCGCGGTCTTCTCGCTGGCCACGGAAATGCGGGCCCGGCGGCTCGGGCGCACCCCGATCCGGGACCTGGGCGACGAGCTGCCCAAGGTCGATATCGCGACGCCTCACCAGAGCGAACTGGCCGACCATGTTATCGTGGTGGGCTACGGCCGCGTCGGCCGGCGGGTCAAGGAGGCCCTCGACCGGGACGGCGTGAAGGCGGCGGTCATCGAGACCGACATCGAGCGCGTCGAGGCCCTGCGGCGCAACGCCGAGATTGCGATCCTGGGGAACGCGACGCGTGAGGAGGTGCTGCTGGCGGCCGGCGCCAAGACCGCCGTCTGCCTCGTCCTGGCGATCCCCGACGGATTCGAGGCCGGCGAGATCGTCGGCCGCGCCCGCGCCCTTAATCCTCAGCTTCGCATCGTGGCCAGGGCCCATTCGGAGGAGCAGACCGACCGTCTCTTGGCCAGCGGCGCGGACCGGGTGGTGATGGGGGAGAGCGAAATCGCCCGCGCCATGCTGGCCGATCTCAGCGAAGCCGGCATCCTGCTGCCGCCTCAGCCGGAACAAGGCCTGGAGGCGGTGGCGCGTTCGCCCTGAGCGCCCGCGCAAAGGCGCTCGAAGCGACACGTACTTATAGTGTGAGAGAAAAAAGCCGGCCGCTGCGATGGGCGGCCGGCGTCGCGCTTTTCGGCTTGCTTAAGCCGCCATGGCGGCGTTGGCGCCAGCTTCGGGCTTTTTCGGCGCCTCGGCCACCGCAGCCTCCGTCGTGATCAGCAGTCCGGCCACGGAGGCGGCGTCCTGCAGGGCGGTGCGCACGACCTTGGCGGGATCGATCACGCCCGCCTGCACCAAGTCGACATATTCCTCGGTCTGGGCGTTGAAGCCGAAGGTCGGCGAGGCGTTCTCCAGGATCTTGCCGACGACGATGGAGCCCTCGACGCCGGCGTTTTCCGCGATCTGGCGAATCGGCGCCTGCAGCGCGCGCCGCACGATGGCGATGCCGGCGTTCTGGTCGTCGTTGGCGCCGTTCAAGCCCTCCAGCACCTTGCTGGCGCGCAGGAGCGCTACGCCGCCACCGGGGACGATCCCCTCCTCGACAGCCGCCCTCGTGGCGTGCATCGCGTCGTCGACGCGATCCTTCTTCTCCTTGACCTCCACCTCGGTCGAGCCGCCGACCCGCACCACGGCGACGCCGCCGGCGAGCTTGGCCAGGCGTTCCTGCAGCTTCTCGCGGTCGTAGTCGGAGGTCGTCTCCTCGATCTGACGCCGGATCTGGCCGATACGGCCCTGGATGTCGGCCTTGTCGCCGGCGCCTTCGACAATGGTGGTGTCGTCCTTGGTGAGGATGACCTTCTTGGCGCGGCCGAGCTGGTCGATGGTCACGTTCTCCAGCTTGACCCCTAGGTCCTCGCTGATGAACTGGCCGCCGGTCAGGATGGCGATGTCCTCCAGCATCGCCTTGCGGCGGTCGCCGAAGCCGGGCGCCTTCACGGCGGCGACGCGCAGGCCGCCGCGCAGCTTGTTGACCACGAGGGTGGCCAGCACCTCGCCTTCGATGTCCTCGGCGATGACCAGGAGCGGTTTGCCGGATTGCACCACCTGCTCGAGCAGCGGAATGAGCGGCTGCAGGGTCGTCAGCTTCTTCTCGAAGATCAGAACCAGGGCGTCTTCGAGCACCGTCTCCATTCGGTCGGGATTGGTGACGAAATAGGGCGAGACATAGCCCCGGTCGAATTGCATGCCCTCGACCACCTCGAGTTCCATCTCGAGGCCCTTGGCCTCCTCGACCGTGATCACCCCTTCGTTGCCCACCCGCTCCATGGCCTGGGCGATCATGGCGCCGATCTCGCGTTCGCCGTTGGCCGAGATGGTGCCGATTTGGGCGATCTCCTCGTTGGAGGACACCTTCTTGGAGGTGGCGCGGATCTCCTCCACGACGGCGGCGACGGCCTTGTCGACGCCGCGCTTCAGGTCCATCGGGTTCATGCCGGCCGCCACCGACTTCAGGCCTTCCTGGACGATGGCCTGGGCGAGCACGGTGGCCGTGGTCGTGCCGTCGCCGGCCTGGTCGTTGGTCTTGGAGGCGACCTCGCGCAGCAGCTGGGCGCCGAGATTCTCGAACTTGTCCTCGAGCTCGATCTCCTTGGCGACGCTGACGCCGTCCTTGGTGGTGCGCGGCGCGCCGAAGGACTTCTCGATGACCACGTTGCGGCCCTTCGGGCCCAGGGTCACCCGCACGGCGTTCGCCAGGATGTTGACGCCGCGCAGCATGCGGTCGCGGGCGTCGGTGGAGAAGTGGATCTCTTTCGCTGCCATGTTCAGCACTCCTGCGTCAGGCGGCGTCCAGGACGCCCAGGACGTCGCTTTCCTTCATGATCAGGAGGTCTTCGCCGTCGATGCGGACCTCCGAGCCGGCCCACTTGCCGAACAGCACCTTCTGCCCGGCCTTCAGTTCGGGTTCGAGACGCCGGCCGTCCTTGTCCCGAGCGCCGGGGCCGACGGCGAGCACCTCGCCCTGCTGCGGTTTTTCCTTCGCGGTGTCGGGGATGATGATCCCGCCCGGCGTCTTGGCGTCTTCTTCGACGCGCCGGACGAGGATCCGGTCCCCGAGGGGTCGAAACGTCATTCCAGCCTCCGTTCCTCCGCCGGGCCCTGGGGCCCAGCCCCTTCATCCTCTCAAAGTTCAGCCGAAAGGGCGGCCCGCCAGCTGCGCCATGTCAGCCAGCCGGCCCCTCGCGCGCGAAACGTCGGCGAAGCGGCAAAGTTCCGCGGCTAGAAGTAATCGTGTGTCGACGTTGCTTGCGGCAGGCGGCGATGGTGCACCACAGTGCACCGGTTAGACAGTGCAGGCCAAGCGGAGGGTCCGCAAAACCCCGTCCCCGGGCCCTTCGTTTTGCACTGGTCCGTTCAACTCGGAGGCCAAGATGACTGAGCCCCAGCCGCCGTTCCCCGACCAGAGCCAGACCCCGCCCGGGACGACGTCACAGATGGAGCCGAAGCCCGACCATGGCGAGCAGTCCTACAAGGGATCGGGCCGCCTGGCAGGCAAGGCAGCCCTGATCACCGGCGGGGACAGCGGCATCGGGCGGGCTGTGGCCATCGCGTTCGCACGGGAGGGTGCGGACGTCGCGATCGGCTATCTCAACGAGCACGACGACGCCGAGGAGACCCGGCGCTGGGTGGAGAAGGCGGGACGTCGCTGCCTCTTGCTGCCCGGCGACCTTGCCGACCCGGCGCATTGCCGCGCCTTGGTGGAGAAGACCGTAAGCGAATTCGGCCGGCTCGACGTGCTGGTCAACAACGCCGCCGAGCAGGCGACCTACAAGAGCCTCGACGAGATCAGCGACGAGGCCTGGGCGCGGACCTTCCAGGTCAACATCCACGCCATGTTCCATCTGGCCAAGGCGGCCCTGCCGCACCTGAAGCCGGGGTCAGCGATCATCAACACCACCTCTATCAACGCGGACGATCCCAATCCCTCGCTGCTGCCCTATGCGACCACCAAGGGCGCCATCCAGAACTTCACCGCAGGTCTGGCGCAGATGCTCGCCGAGAAGGGGGTGCGGGTGAACTGCGTCGCGCCGGGTCCGATCTGGACCCCGCTGATCCCGGCCACCATGCCGCCCGAGAAGGTGAAGCAGTTCGGGGCCAACACCCCGATGAAGCGGCCGGGCCAGCCCAAGGAGGTCGCACCGGTCTATGTGCTCCTGGCCTCCGACGAGGCGAGCTACGTTTCGGGCGCGACGGTGGCCGTCACCGGCGGCCGGCCGATGCTCTGAGGCCGTCAGCCGCCGCCGTGACCAGGAGCCGCCTCTCAGTCGCTTCGGCCCGCGCCAGGAAGCGTCCCGGCCGAACCCCGCGCGAGCCGGCGCTCGCGCGCTTCGGCCATCCGGCGCTGCACGAAGCCCTCCTCGAACTCGCTGGGCAGGATGACCGGGACCTGCAGGCAGATGCTCTGGGTGGGAAGGACGTCGCGCCAGGCGGCGATCAGCTCCTTGTAGGCCTGGCCCACGGGCCGGATGCGCCGGTCGAGGTCATAAAGCCCAAGCGCGTTCACCCGCCCGTTCTTTTCGCGCAGGGCCGTGTCCCAGTCGACCTGGTCGGTCAGGGAATACCAGGTGAAGCCGACGATCGGCACGCCGTCGTTGCGGATGCGCAGGACATTGGCCCACTCCTTCCAGAGCCACAGGACCGCCTCGTCGCCCCGTTCGCCTTGAAGGTAATTGGTCTCGGTGTGCATCACCGGCAGGTGGTAGCGGGCGTAGTACTGCCGCGTGATCTCGTCGTAGCCGAACACCTCCCCGGCGGCGCGGGTGTGGCCGTCGGGCCAGACCCGGTGCTCGTTGGTGACGTAGTAATCATTGCCGAGGATGCAGTGCGACTTCAGCCGCGCGTGCATGAAGAAGTCGTACTCCGCCGCCGTCATCCCGTTGTCCATCAGGTAGCGGTACATCTCGGAATTGACCCGAATCCCGTAGTTCAGGTCGAGCGCCAGGAAGCGCACGGCGTTCATGAACTCGGCCGGCCCGATGGCCGCGGGACTGTCGGCATGGAAGTATTCGGAGGACTCGCTCTGCACGAAGAACGCGTCGGGACGCACGTCCAGGATCGCCTGCATGGCCAGCACATTGGCCCGGGCGATGTGCTTGAGGGCGGTGACGAAGCCGCGGTCGGTCGTCATCTGCTCGTTCCACCAGCCGTACTTTGCCGAGAAGGTGGCGCAGATGAACATCTCGTTTGTCGGGGTGTAGAGCTGCACCCAGGGAAATCGCCGTGCGAAGTCGCCGGCGTAGCGGGCGAAGAGGGCGGGGAAGTCGGGGTTCTGGAAGTTGCCGATCCAGTCCGGCACGCCGAAGTGGCAGAGGTCGGCGATCGGGACGATGTCGCGCCGTCTCAGCTCCGCGAACGCCAGGTCGGTGAATTCCCAGTCGTAGCGCCCGTCCCCCAGCCAGGCCCGGTGCAGCGGCGGCCCGTAGCGCAGGAAGTGGATGCCGAGATCCTGGACGAGGGCGAAGTCCTCCTGCCAGCGCGCGTAGTGGCGGCAGGCGTCCATCTCGTCGACCCGCGTGCGGCCCTGGTGGATGGTCGGGTAGGAATTCTCGATCCCCGTGGCGAACATGAAGAGCGTCATCGATCCGTCCTGAAAGCCTCCGGGGTAACAAACACGGCCTTGCCGCGAAGGTTCTCGGCGGCCGTCGGAGCCTACGGACCATGAGCGCAACCCCGCCGGGCGACGTTCGATCGGCCACCCAGGAGGTGGGGGCGCTGCTCGGTCAGATCATCCGCGAGGAGGACCCGGCCGCCTTCGCATCGAAGCGGTGCGTCGGCTCGCCGTGGCCCGCCACTTCCAGGGCGCGGCCGGGGAGCTGCCGGCGCTGCTCGACGGTCTGAGCGCCGACGAAGCCTTCAAGGTCGTGCACGGCTTCGCCTGCTTCCTCCAGGCGGCCAACGCGGCGGAGGACGCGATGCAGGTGCGGCGCGCGAGCCTGGGCGAGGACGCCGTGCGCCTCGACAACGTCCTGGCGCGCCTCTCCGAGGCCGGGATCGACAAGGATCAGGTGCGGGCTCTCCTCGAGGAGAGCCTTGTCGTTCCGGTCTTCACCGCCCACCCGAGCGAGGTGCGCCGCCGCAGCGTCCTCGAACACGTCCGCGTCCTGCGCGAGACGCTGCAGGCGCTGGCGCGTCCTGACTGCGGACCCGGGGAGGCCGCGCTGTCGGAAGCCTTGCTGCGCGAAGTCGCGCTGCTTTAGGGCACGCGGCTGCTGCGAAGCGCCAGGCCGTCGCCGCTGGACGAGGTCGAGAACGCCGTGGCGGTGATGCGCACGAGCCTGCTCTCGGCCGTGCCTCAGCTCTACGAGGCTTGGGAGCGGCGGCTCGGGGCCGGGCTGGCGAGCTTCTTGCGCCTGGGCAGCTGGGTCGGCGGCGACCGCGACGGCAACCCCTATGTCACCGGCGAGGTGCTGCTGCGCGCGCTCGCCCGCCAGGCCGAGGCCGTGCTCGGCCACTACCTTGAGGAGGTCCGCCGGCTGGGCGTCAGCCTTTCGCTGTCCGAGGACCTCGCTCCGCCGCCGCCGGAGCTGACCGCCCTGGCCGAGAGCCTCGGGGACGTCCTTCCCACCAGCGCCGAAGAGCCCTACCGCCGCGCGCTGACCGCCGTGTACGCCCGGCTCGCGGCCACCTTCCAGGCGCTTACCGGCCGCCTGCCGCCCTGGCCGGCGGCCGCTGCAGCCCGGGCCTACGCCGCGCCGGACGAATTGATCGCCGATCTGGAGATCCTGCAGGCATCGCTTCTGAAGACGCACGCCCAGGCGTTCGCCCATGGGCCGCTGCCGAACCTCATCCGCGCGGTGCGTGTGTTCGGCTTCCACCTGGCCAGCCTCGACCTTCGCCAGAACGCCGCGGTGCACGAAAGGGTGGTGGCCGAGCTGCTGGCAGAGGCGGGGGCCTGCCGCGATTACCTCGCCCTCCACGAGCCCGGCCGCCAACGGCTCCTCCTGGAGGAGCTGTCGCATCGGCGTCCGCTGTTCTCCCCGCTCGCCCGCTATTCCGAAGAGACCCTGCGCGAGCACGCCGTCTTCAAGGCCGCCGCCGACGCGAGGGCCCGCTTCGGCGCTGAGGCGCTTGGCGCGTACATCGTCTCCAACGCCGGTTCAGTGTCCGACCTGCTGGAGCCCTACGTCCTGATGAAGGAGGTCGGCCTCTTCGATCCGGGCGGACCGTAGGCGGCTCTGCGTGTGGAGCCGCTCTTCGAAACGATCACCGACCTGCGGGCCGCGCCCGAGGTGCTGACCGCCTATCTGGAGACGCCGGCCGTGGCGTCGCTGCTGCGCGCCGAGCCGCGCCAGGAGGTGATGATCGGCTATTCCGACTCCAGCAAGGACGGCAGTTATCTGACTTCCAGTTGGCAGCTCCACCGCACCTCCGCGGCGATGTCCGCCCTGGCCGACGTCAAGGGCGTTCGCCTGCAGCTTTTTCACGGCCGGGGCGGAGCGGTTGGCCGCGGCGGCGGCTCGAGCTTCGAGGCCATCCTCGCCCAGCCGCCAGGGGTGCTGCGCGGCCGCATGCGGCTGACCGAGCAGGGCGAGGTGATCGCGAACAAGTATGGCGACGCCACGCTCGCGCGCCGCAGCTTAGAAGCTCTGGCCTGCGGCGTGGTCAGCGCCTCCTTGAGTCCCACAGCTCGAGACACGCCCGCTGCCGACGCTGAGGCCATGGACGCGATCGCCGAAGCCTCACGCCAGGCTTACCGCGCGCTCGTCTACGAGACCGAGGGCTTCGCCGACTTCTTCTTCGCGGCCACGCCGATCGCCGAACTGGGGGAACTCAACATCGCCAGCCGCCCGATGTCGCGCCAGGCCACGCGGACCATCGAAGGCCTGCGGGCGATACCCTGGGTGTTCTCCTGGTCGCAGGCGCGGGTGATGCTGCCCGGCTGGTATGGGTTCGGGGCGGCCACGGCGCAGGCCGATCTCGAACGGCTCAAGGCCTGGTGGGCCGAATGGCCGTTCTTCCGCGCCACCTTGCGCAACATGGAGATGGTGCTGGCCAAGGCGGACCTGGCGATCGGCGCGCGCTACGCCGACCTCGTGCCGGACGCCGATCTGCGCGACCGCGTGTTCGGGCGCATCCGTGGGGAGTGGGATCGCACGGCCGACAGGCTGCTGCAGATCACCGGCGAATCGCAGCTGCTGGAGCGCGAGCCCCAGCTCGCCGAGGCGATCAAGGGACGGCTCCCGTATATCGATCCGCTCAACCACCTGCAGATCGAGCTGATCCGCCGCCGCCGTGCGGGCGAGGAGGACCCCAAGCTCAAGGAAGCCCTGCTGATGACCCTGAACGGCATCGCCTCAGGCCTGCGCAACAGCGGGTGAGGATAAGGGAACAGCCGCGGCCCGGGCGGGCGCGCGGCTGCCTTGGCTACTTGAGGTTGGGAGCGATCAGCATCGCCGCGGCGGCGAGCAGGCCCAGCGTAAGCAGGCCAATCATGCCGACGCGATCGACAGTCCGCTCCAGCTTCGGGAAGGCCGCGGTCTCCAAGGCGTGGATGGCCTCGGCCTCCCTCCGACGCAGGTCTGTGCCTTCGGCCGACAGCCAGCGCCGGACATCGCGGAACAGGTTTCTCATGACCACATCCTCCGAAAAGCAACATGGTGACGAGAGGGCCGCGGGGATGGGCCCTGCGACCGTCTGCCGGGCCCATGGCGGCGCCCGGCATTAGGCGATTTAGGGCGCGCGCACCGGCGCGCAACGCTGCAGATCAGTTGGGCGCGAGCGTCGCGCGCAGCATCCAGGCGTGCTTTTCGTGGGCGGCCAGCCGGTCGTTCAGCAGGTCGACCGTTGCGGCGTCGCCCGCCGCCTCCGCCGCCTGGATCGCGGCCTTGACCGTGCCGCACACCTGCTCGTGGTCGGTCAGCAGGTCGCGCAGCATCTCCTGAGCGCTCCAGTGCGGATCGCCGTCCTTCACCCCGGTCAGGTTCGCCATCGAGGCGTAGCCCTGGGGCGCAAGCGCGCCCAGCGCGCGGATCCGCTCGGCGATCTCGTCGAGGGAGGCCCAGAGCGACTTGTACTGTTCCTCGAACAGATGATGCAGCGCCGGGAACTGCGGCCCGCGGACGTTCCAATGGTAACCGTGGGTTTTCAGGTAGAGCGCGTGCGTGTCGGCGAGCAGCTTGCCGAGCGCCAGCGCGACCTGATCGGCGCCGGCCGCGGGCGCCGAAGCCGCCGGCGAGCTCGTCTTGGGCGTCTCTTGAGTCAGCATGCATGTCCTCCAAGATTGCCGCCGCGGCGGCCCTCGATCGGCGCCGCCGCGGCGTGCGGTTACGGGGTCATGAACCCGCCGTTCTGGCCCATCCGCTCCAGCGATCGGCCAAGCTCGCGGCCGAGCCGCCGCAGGGCCAGGCGGACGCTGCGCCAGCCGGCGCGGGTCCATGGGTTCAGCTTTGCCATAGCCACATCCTCCATGAGCACATGGGTATGGAAGGCCCTTGTCGGGCCTCGCGGCTCTCGCCGCTCACGGTCTGATCTAGGGCGCGGCGGGCCGCCCGCAATCGTCTTCGAAGCTCCCCGCCGCAGGTCCTCGCATCACCGCGCCAGCCGCTCCGACGCCGGCGTCGCCGCGTCCGGCTTGACGGCCTTGCGGGTGCGCCAGAGCGAGTAGGACACCCCGCCGATCAGCACGCTCAGAGTGACCGCGAGCGAGATCATCGGGTCGATCTTCCCGAAGATGACGTTGTAGAAGATCTTCGCGCCGGCCAGGGCGAGCAGCAGGCCCATGGCGGCCTTGAGGTGCTCGAACCGGTTGATCACGTCGGCCAAGGCGAAATAGAGCGCCCGCAGACCCAGCACCGCGAAGATGTTCGAGGTGTAGACCACGTAGGGGTCCGTGGTGATGGCGAAGATCGCCGGCACGCTGTCGATCGCGAACATCACATCGCTGAGCTCGACCAGCACCAGAGCCAGGAAGAGCGGCGTGGCGGTCAACCGGCCGGTGTCGGCCCGGACGAAGAAGCGGTTGCCGTGCAACTCCTTCGTCACGGGCAAGCGTCCGATCATGAACCGATAGAGGGGATTGTTGAGCGCGTCGGCGGCCGAGCTGTGCGGGCGGCTGAGGCGCCAGCCCGCATAGAGCAGGAAGGCCCCGAACACCGGCAGCACCCAGGCGAACTCGTGCACGAGGGCAGCGCCCAACCCGATCAGCAGCGCTCTTAGGACGAGGACGCTCAGGATCCCCCAGAACAGCACGCGGTGCTGGAGCTCGCGCGGGACCAGCAGCATGCCGAAGATGGCCGAGATGACGAAGACGTTGTCGAGGGAGAGGCTCTTCTCCAGCAGATAGCCACTGAAGAAGGCCGCGCCGGCGTCTGACCCGAGCGTCGCCCAGGTCCAGACGCCGAAGGCCACGGCCACCAGGATGTAGGCGCCGCTGAGAAGGAGGCTCTCCTTAAGGGGGATCTCGCGGCTCTTGCGGTGCAGCACGCCGAGGTCGAAGGCGAGCAGCCCGATGACCACGGTCACGAAGATCGCCCAGAGCCAGAGGGGCTTGTCGAGGAACTCGGCGGTCCAGATCATTTCTTCTTACGCTCCCGCCGCGCCGAGGGGCTGCGCACCTGCTCACGCACGGCGCGGTAGTCGGCGGCGGCGTTCGGATCGAATTGCTCCAGGGCGTCGATCAGCGCATCGAGGTGCGAGATGCCGTCGAAGTCGGTGAGGTCGCGCGCGTCGGCCCACTCCAGGCCCAGGGCGTCGTTGGCCCAGGCGAGCAAGATGATGCGCTTCTGATCGTCGCGCAGGCCGGGGTGCGCGATCACGTCGGCCGGTCGGGAGAAGGACGAGGCAGGATCGATGAGCGCGTCGGCGAAGGCCGCTGCAGCCATCGGCCGGGCGACCTCCGCGACCTGCTGTTCAGCGCGATTGACCATCGACACGCTAACGTCCCGTCTCGACACAACAATCCTTCGAAAGGCGATGTAGAGCGGGGCAGGGGGCGCGCAAGGCGCGCTATTCGGCCAGGCGCTGCAGCATGTCCTCGGGCGGTCGGGCGACCAGGGTGAGCTCCAGCCGCAGGCGCTGACCGGTGCGGAACAGCTCGAGCGCGATGCGGTCTCCTGGCCGCTTGCCGGTGACGGCGCGGGTGACGGCTTCGGCGTCCTCCATGTCGCGGCCGTCGACCTTGAGGATGGCGTCGCCGGGCTTGAGGCCGGCGACCGCCGCGGGCCCGCCGGGCGTGACGCTCGCCACCAGCGCGCCCTTGGGTTCGGACAGGCCCAGCGCCGCGGCCGCGTCGGGGCTGATGTCCTGCAGGGCCGCGCCCATGTAGCCCCGTTCGATCGGTCGCCGCGCGATCAGCCGTTCGGCTATGGAGCGGGCGGTGTCGGCCGGGATGGCGAAGCCGATGCCGACGTTGCCGCCGGACGGGGAGAGGATGGCGGTGTTGACGCCAACGAGCCGGCCTTGCGCATCGAAGCTCGGGCCGCCCGAGTTGCCTCGGTTTATGGGCGCATCGATCTGCACATAGTCTACGAACGAGGAGCCCAGGTCCCGTCCGTAGGCCGAGATGATGCCGGCGGTGGCCGTCGCGCCCAAGCCGAAGGGATTGCCGATGGCGATCACCCAGTCGCCCACCTTCGGCGAGCCGGCCCGCTTCAGGTCGACATAGCTGAAGCGACCGCCCGACACCTTCAGGACGGCCAGGTCGGTGGCGGGGTCGCTGCCGATCAGCCGCGCCCGCAGGCGACGCTCGTTGTGCAGGACGACTTCGATCCGTTCGGCGCCCTCCACCACGTGATGGTTGGTGAGCACATAGCCGTCCTCGGTGATGAAGAAGCCCGATCCGGAGGACATCCGCCGGGTCGGGGGGACGAGCTCAGGGTTCAGGAACGGCAGGTCGGGCAGCACCAACATCGGCGGCGAGGGGGCGCCCTCGGCATAGATCGACACCACGGCGGGCGCGACCCGCTCGATGACCGGCGAGAAGCTGTCCGGCGCCCCGCCCCCGGCGAGCGGCGCCGCGGTCGTATTGGCCCGCTCGTTCGACGGCCAGTGGGTGGCGATCAGCGCGCCGGCCAGCGCGGCCGCCAGCAAGGCGAGCGCCAAGGTCAGTATCCGCCAAGCCCGAGGCGACATGCTCCGTCTCGTGGTCGATCAAGGTTGAGGCGACGCGCGCCTGCGGCGCCGCATCGGCCCAGCAAACGACCAAGGCGCAGGTTCGGTTTCGCACGTCTTCCCCGACGTGGCCGGCGCCCTAAATCGCCGCCATGAGACCTGAAATCGGAAGCGAGAAAAGGCGATGATCTCGGATGTGGAGTTGAAACAGCGGGCCCAGGCGGAGATCGCGGCGGCCCTCGGCGACGACGCCTGCGATCTCGGGGTCGCCGTGAAGGATTCCGTCGCACCCTGAGCGGCTTCGTGAAGAGCTATTCGGACGCCTGCATCGCCGAGCACGCCGTGCGGAAGGCCGGCGCGCGCGGCGTCGCCAATGAAATCGAGGTTCGCCTGCCGCTGCTCGACCGCCGCAGCGACCCGGACATCGCGCGTGCGGCGCTGAAAGCGCTGGAAGCGGAGGACCTGGGCGTCGCCGACCGGATTTTCGTGCGCGTGAAGGATGGCGTCCTGACCCTGGATGGGACGGTTGAAAGCCCGGCCCAGCGCCTCGCCGCGGCGCGCGTCGTTCGCCGCCTGAAGGGCGTGAAGGACCTCCAGAACCAGCTGCGCGTCGAAGAGCGACCCGCAGAACCTCAGGCCGCGCCGTCGTCCGAGCCGGAGCCGTCCGTTCGCGGGCCGGAGGAGCTGCGGTCGTTCGCCGAGCCCGGGGTGAAGGACGCCGCTATCCTGGCGACCCACGTGCGCGAGGCGGTCGGCGTCGTGGACAGCCTCGAGGAGCTCGAGGAGCTGGTGAACCAGCTGACCACCCACGGAGTGGACCGCACCGACATCAGCCTCATGGGCTCCTTCTCGGCGGTCTTCCACAAGCTGAAGAAGGTCTATCGCCGCCCTGACGAGGTGGCGGACCTGCCGGACGTGCCGCGCCGGGCGCTGGTCACCCGCGACGACGTTTTCGTCGCCACTCCGCTCGTCTTCGGCACCCTGTTGACCGTCGGCAGCTTCGGCGCGGCCCTGCCGATCGTCGCCTCAGGCGGCGCGCTGGCGGCTGCTGTGGCGGCCGCGATCGGCGGCGGCGCGGCGGCCGGCGCCCTGGCCCGCATCATCCGCGACAAGGTGGTCAACCCGCGTGACGCTGCGCGCCTGGAGGACGACCTGACGAGCGGCGGCCTAGTGGTGTTCGTGCGGGTCGACACCCCGGACGAGGAAGCCCAGGCGCTGAAGATCATGCGCGATGTGGGCGCCGACAACGTGCACGTGCACGAGATCGACATTCGGCGGACCCGCGAGGACGCGCCCCTGGGGGCCATCCAACCTCTGTTGGGAGAGGCGCATCCGCAGGCGGAAACAACGCGGTAGCAGGATTTCGGGAGGCCGCGCCGGCTGGCGCGGCCCATTCCCATGTGGTCTATAGTGCACGGAAGTTCAGCCGCTAAAGCGTATCGGGGGCCACGCCTGCACCCCGTACGGGTTCAGGAATGATGGATGCTGTTTCGCAGGAGCTCGAAGACGATCGGCCGGTGTCTTCAGGTATCGCTGGCCTCGATGAGATCCTCGTCGGAGGCTTCTCCCGTGGCAATGTGCACCTCATTGAAGGCGCGCCCGGCACCGGCAAAACGACGCTCGGCCTGCAGTTCCTGCTCGACGGCCATGAGCGCGGCGAGCGGGGCCTCTATGTCACCCTCTCGGAGACAAAGCGCGAGCTCATGCGCTCGGCGCGCACCCACGGCTGGAACCTGGACGGGATCGAGATCTTCGAACTGGTTCCGCCTGAGCTGACGCTCGATCCCGAGCAGGAACAGACGCTGGTCTACGCCTCCGACCTGGAGCTCGGCGAGACCGTGGCGATGGTGCGCAAGGAAGTGGAGCGGGTGAAGCCGGACCGGGTGATCTTCGACAGCGTCTCGGAGATCCGCCTCCTGTCTCAAGGATCGTTGCGCTACCGGCGTCAGGTCCTGGCCCTGAAGAACTTCCTGGCGATGCAGAACTGCACGACGCTGTTCTTGGACGACCTCACCCAGCAGGCTGAAGAGACCAGCCTGCACAGCATGGTCCACGGCGTTGTGAAGCTTCACCAGACCGCCCTGCAGTTCGGCGGCGATCGCCGGCGCCTGCAGGTCTCCAAACTGCGCGGCCGCGAGTACAAGGGCGGCTTCCACGACTTCGTCATCCGCAAGGGCGGCCTGCGGGTGTTTCCGCGTCTCATCGCCGCCGAGCACGACAAGGACGTCGCGCCGACGCCCCCGGTGACGACCGGGATAGTGGAGCTGGACGCGCTGCTCGGCGGCGGCCTGTCGCGCGGCACCAGCACCCTGATCATGGGGCCGTCCGGGACCGGCAAGTCCTCTCTCACCCTGCACGTCGTGGCGGCCGCGCTTGAGCGCGGAGAGCGCGTCCTTGTGGTCTCCTTCGACGAGACGCGCCGCGTTCTGCTCGCCCGCGCCCAGGGCCTCTCCATCGACCTCGAGGCCGCCGTCGCCGAGGGCCGCCTGGCGCTGGAGCATATCGATCCCGCCGAGCTGTCGCCGGGCGAGATGATGGGGATGATCCGCCAGCAGGTCGAGGCCGGCGCGCAAATGGTCGTCCTGGACTCGCTCACCGGCTACCAGAACGCCATGCCGGAGGAGAGCTATCTCATCCTCCATATGCACGAGCTTCTGAGCTACCTCGGTCAGAAGGGCGTGGTCACCCTGCTGGTGCTGGCGCAACACGGCCTGGTCGGGCCTATGCAAAGCCCCGTCGACCTTACCTACATCAGCGACACGGTGCTGCTGCTGCGCTTCTTCGAGGCCGGCGGCCGGATCAGACGGGCCTTGTCGGTGATGAAGAAGCGTACGGGACCACACGAGGAGACGATGCGCGAGTTCCGCATCGGTTCAGAGGGTCTGCGCGTCGGACCTGCGTTGGAGCAGTTCCAGGGCGTCCTGACGGACGTCCCGGCGTTCTCGGGCCCGACCTCGACCCTCCTGGAGCCGAAAGCGGATGAGGCCTGACCCGGTCCAGGATCCGCTGCTCGTCTTCTGCCCGGTCGGCCGTGACGGCCGTGTGGGAGTCGAGTTGCTCCGCAAAGGCGGTCTGCCGGCGCGCGTCATCGACAGCTTCGATCCTCCGGGCGGCTACTCGGACACAGGCGGCCTGCTGGTTGCGGAGGAGGCCTTCGAACGGGCCGATCCGGAGCCGCTGTTCGCCTGGCTGAAGAGCCAGCCGCCCTGGTCGGACTATCCGATCATCCTGCTGCGCAACCGCGACAGCGGCGTCACCCCGCAGGTCGCGGCCCGCTTCAACCGCCTCGGCAACGTGACCATCCTTGAACGGCCGCTGCACCCGACTAGCCTGGCGAGCGCGGCGAGCGCGGCCCTGCGCGCGCGGCTGCGCCAGCGCGAGGCCGAGGCCTATCTTTTCGAGCGCCTGCGCGCCAGCGAAGCGCTGCGTGAGACGGAAGGCCGGTTCCGCAATCTCGCCGACAGCGCGCCGGCCTTGATCTGGATGTCCGACGCGGAAGGCCAGGTGATCTACGCTAACCGGCGGCACGATGACGTTTTCGGGCGGCCGCCGGAGACCTACACGGGCGCGAGGTGGCTGAGCGTCGTCGTCGAAGAGGATCGTGAGGCGGTGCAGGCCGCCTGGCGCGAGGCCTGCCTGGCGCGGAAGAGTGCGAGCTTCGAATATCGGGTGTTCGACCGCGACGGGCAGCTCCGCTGGCTGCATTGCGAGGCGGTGCCGCGAGCAAGCGACGGGGCCTACATCGGCCACGTGGCCTCGGCCATCGACGTCACTGACGTGAAGCTCTCGGCCGAACAGCTGGAGCGGCGCGTCGAGGAACGAACCGCTGAACTCGCCGCGGCGAACCGCCAGCTCCTGACGGAGATCGCCGAGCGCGAGAAGATGGAAGCGACGCTGCTGAAGATGCAGCGGCTGGAGGCGGTCGGCCAGCTCACCGCCGGTATCGCCCACGACTTCAACAACCTGCTGCAGGTCATCGTCGGCGGGCTTGGCATAGTTGAAAAAGGCGGCGATGTCGCGAAGGTTCAGGCGCGTATCCAGATGATGCGCCAAGCCGCTCAGCGCGGCGCCACGCTCACCAAGCAACTGCTCGCCTTCTCGCGCCGGCAGAAGCTCGCGCCCCAGCCGGTGAACCTCAACGAGGCGCTGGAGGGCATGCACGGGCTGCTGCAGGGCGCGATCGGCGGCAGCATGGCGCTGGAGTTGAAGCTGGGGACATCGCTCTGGCCGGCTCTGGTCGACCCCACCCAGATCGAGATGATCGTCCTCAACCTGGCGATCAACGCCCGCGACGCCATGGACGTGGGCGGGCGCCTGACCGTGCTGACCCGCAACGTCACCATCAGCGGCGCGCGCGGGAGGCCCGAAGAGCCCGAGCCAGGCGACTATGTGATGGTGGCCGTCAGTGACACCGGGACCGGCATGCCGCCGGAGGTGTTGGAACTGGTGTTCGAACCCTTCTTCACCACCAAGGGGGTCGGCAAGGGCTCCGGCCTGGGGCTCAGCCAGGTGCTCGGCTTCGCCAAGCAGTCGGGCGGCGGCGTTTCCATCGAGACCGAACCGGGCAAGGGCACGACGGTGAAGGTGTTCCTGCCCCGCGCCAAAGGCGTCCAGCAGGACGCCTCGGCCTCCCTCCTGGCCGATGGGCTCAGGGCCACCGGCAAGGGCGGGATGGTGCTGATCGTCGACGACGACGAGCTCGTCCGCGAGACCACGGCGCACATGCTGGAGCAGCTCGGCTACCGCGTCGTCCAGGCCGGCAGCGGCGGCGCGGCGCTCGAGATCCTCGACAGCCGCCGTAAGCTCGATCTTCTGATTGTCGATTTCGCGATGCCGGGCATGAACGGCGTCGAGCTCGCCAAGCTGGCCGCCACCAAGCGGCCCCAGCTGCCGATCCTCATGGCCACCGGTTTCGCCGATCACAGCGCGATCCAGCACCTGGCCGCCGAACAGGTGCTCACCAAGCCGTTCTCGGAGGCGGAGCTCGCCCAGCGGGTGCGCCGCGCGCTCGAGGATGGCGTCGGCGCCACAGCTTGAAGCGCCGCTATGGCGGTCTGCAACAGTTTTGCGGTCAGCGCATTTTCCGGGCATGAACCGCCGCTTTGTGGTCGCCAAGCTTCGGGGCTCACAGGACGTCTCCGGCATCATCCTGCCGGAGAGCACCGATCGCGCTCAGCTGCTGCAGCGCGGGGCCGAGCTCCTCTCGCACCTAACCGCCTCGCGCGTGCGGCCAGATGAGGTCGAGCTGCTGCCTTACTTCCCGCCCGAGCGCGACCAGATCCGGCTCGCCTCCTAGCCTTTATCGGGCCTGCCGATGACGGCCCAGGTAACGGCCATCCAGCAGGCGCCGTCCTGCATCCTCGGGGAAGGGCCCCTCTGGGACGCCGGCGCAGGCCGGCTCCTGTGGGTCGACATCGTCGGCCGGCAGGTTTACGCGTTGGATTCGAAGACAGGACTGATCCGGCAGTGGGCGACGCCGCAGCTCGTCTCGGCCGCTGTGCCGGATCGCTCCGGCGCGCTGATGCTGGCGATGCAGGACGGCGTCTATCGCTTCGATCCCGAGCAGGAAGCGCTGCGCCTGTTCTGCCGCGCCGACGCCGATCCAGAGAACCGGTCCAACGAGTGCCGCTGCGACCCGCAAGGCCGCCTCTGGCTGGGGACCATGCAGAACAACATCGCTCCCGACGGCGCCCCACGTCCAGTGACCCGGTTCACCGGCGGCCTCTTTGTCGTAGGGCCAGACGGCCGCAGCCGCCGCCTTCTGGGCGACATCGGCGTCGCCAACACCCTGGCCTGGAGCCCGGAGGGCGAGCGGCTCTATTTCGCCGACAGCCGCCGCAACCTGATCTGGCGCTTCCGCTACGATCCGGACGAGCCATCGCTGCACGACCAGGAGGTGTTCGTCGATGGCGGCCCGGGCGTGCCGGATGGCTCGGCGATGGACGCGGACGGCTTCCTCTGGAACGCGCGCTGGGGCGCCGGTTGCCTGATCCGCTATGCGCCCGACGGCCGGATGGACAGGATCATCGACGTGCCGGCGCGCCAGCCCTCCAGCTGCGCCTTCGGGGGCGAGGACATGGAGACCCTCTACGTGACGACCGCGCAGCACGGCCTGGACGCAGCGTCGGCGAGCTCCCTCGACGGCCGCCTGCTGCAGCTCCGCGTGGAGACGCCCGGTTTGCCGCTCCCGGTTTTCGCCGGGTGAACGCAAGACGCAAGATTGGCCCTTGTGCGCCCAGGGCTGTGACCTAGTTCACCCTATGCCGCCGATGTGGCGGCCGAGGAGTTCGTCGGCCGGGGACCTGGCCGGCGCGCCGCACGTGGCGACGCGGCACGGTCCGGTGTCATGGACAGCCGGTCAGGCGGGCGCCGAAGCTTACGTCCCCCAGCCGGCGGACGCCCGCTCCCCGCGCCGCGGACTCCTCGCGAATTGTCCCAGCAAGGAGGCAAGCGATGGATCGTAAGGATCTCGCCACGCACGGGGCGAACGACCGCAGTCCCGCCCCTCAGTCGCGTCAGGACTGGCTCGGCCCCGCCTTCGGCGGATTCGGTCCGCTGGTGGGTCTGCGCGACCAGATGAACCGGCTCTTCGATTCCGTCTTCAAGGACCTCACCGCCCAGACCTCGGCCGTGAGCTGGCCGAGCATCGAGGTGCAGGACAAGGACGGCGCCTACCGGATCAGCGCCGAGCTGCCGGGCCTTGACGAGAAGGACGTCGAGGTCTCGCTGCAGGACGGCGTGCTGACCATCCGCGGCGAGAAGAAGGCGGAGACCGAGGACAAGGAGCGGCAATACAGCGAACGCTACTACGGCCGCTTCGAGCGCCGCCTGTCCCTTGGCGAGCTCGACGAGGAGAAGATCACCGCCAGCTTCGACAATGGCGTGCTGACCATCACCGCGCCGAAGTCGCCCAAGGCCGAGGCTCAGGCCAAGCGAATCCCGATCAGCACGGGCCAGACGGTCCACTGATCGGGCGGGGCGCCGTTCAGCGCTCCGGACAGCCCCGGGAGACGGTTCTCGCCAGTTCCGCCCTCCCGGGGCCTTCTTTTTTGTGGGCGTGGCCCGGCGTCCGGGCCTGCAAAAAAAAGGGCGCCTGATTAGGCGCCCATGAAGATCGCTCCGACGACGAAGCCTATGGCGGCGATGAGGACGGCGATCGCGCTGTACGCCAGGATCTCCTCCTCCTTCGACATGCCCGACGTCGCCGTGCGGGTCTTAGTCTCGGCCATCCGGTCTCACCTCCTTTCCGTGGCGGTTATGGGGTCGCCTCAGTCCCGCCGCTGGCCGAACAGGGACAGCAGGAATTGGAAGAGGTTGATGAAGTTGATGTAGAGGCTGAGCGCGCCGTAGCTGGTGGCCACCCCGCGCGCGGCCTCGTTCCCGCCGAGCTCGTAGTAGCTCAGCTTGAGGCGCTGGGTGTCGTAGGCGATCAGGCCCGCGAACACGAACACGCCGATCACGCTGACCGCGAACTGCACGGCTTCCGAGCGCAGGAACAGGTTCACCAGGCTCGCGATGATCAGGCCGATCACGCCCACGATCAGGAAGGAGCCGAAACCGGTGAGGTCCTTCTTGGTCGTGTAGCCCACGAGGCTCAGCGCCCCGAAGGCGGTGGCGGTGATCAGGAACATCGAGGCGATGGAGGCGCCGGTGTACATCAGGCCCACCACGCCCAGGGACGCCCCGATGAAGGCGACGATGGTCCAGTAGAGGGCGCTCGCCGCGCCGCTGGTGGGGTTTCGCATCGCAAACCCCGAAACCAGCAGGATGCCCAGCGGGGCGAAGGCGACGATCCAGCCCAGCGGGGTCATGCCGGCCAGACGGCCATCGGCGCCCACGACGAACATCAGGTCGCGGATCGGTGCCACGCTCGAGGTCAGGTAGGCGAGGGCGGCCGAGACGACCAGACCCAGGGCCACCTTATTGTAGACCCCGATCATGAAAGATCGAAGGCCCGCATCCACGGCCATGTCGGCGCGCTGAGCGGGTATCGATCCATATTGGCTTCGATAAAGATCGCTCATTGCTGAAGGTCCCTAGATTGAAGAGGTCTTCCTCCAGCTTTTTGAATCTAGGACGGTCCCGCGGACGCACAAGACCACGCTTCAGGCGAGGTATTGCCCGCCATTGACGTTCAGCGTCTCTCCGGTGATGAACCCTGACTCGTCGGCCGCGAGGAAGGCGACGCAGCGGGCGATCTCTTCCGGCTGCGCCAGGCGTCCCACGGGAATCTGCGCGATGATCTCGTCGAGCACGGCCTTCGGCACGGCCGCCACCATCTCCGTGTCGGTGTAGCCGGGCGAGACGGCGTTCACCGTGACGCCTTTGCGCGCGCATTCCAGGGCCAGGGCCTTGGTGAAGCCGAGGACGCCGGCCTTGGCCGCCGCATAGTTGGTCTGACCGATCTGGCCCTTCTGCCCGTTGACCGACGCGATGTTGATGATCCGGCCGTAGCCTCGGTCCCGCATCCCGGGGAGGACGTGACGAGTGACGTTGTAGAGGCCGGTCAGGTCCACCGCGAGCACGGCGTCCCAGGCGTCCGGCTCCATCTTGTGCAGCATGGCGTCACGGGTGACGCCGGCGTTGTTGACCAGGATTTCGACCGGTCCCAGCTGCGCCTCCACCTGGGCCACGGCGCGGGCGCAGGCCTCCCGGTCGGTGACGTCGCAGGCCACCAGCGGCATGGCCAGATCGGGCCTGGGGTCCGAGGCCTCGCCGACGTTGAGGCCGGCCACGAGATGGCCGTCGGCCGCCAGCCGTTCGCAGATGGCGCGGCCGATGCCCCGGCCGGCGCCGGTCACGAGCGCCACGCGGCCCATGGTCAGCGCTCCATGACATAACGCCCAGGCGCGGCCTCCACGTCGGCGAGGCCGCCGAGCGGCCTGACCTCGACGGGCGGGTGGTCCGCAGGCCCGGACCGGTCGGCGAGCCAGCCGGTCCAGGCCGGCCACCAGGAGCCCTCTTGCCGCGGCGCGCTCTCCACCGCCTGAGGCGGGATGTAGGGCGATCCGGCCGCGGCCGTCACAATGCGATAGTAGGCCTTGGGCTTGCCCGGCGGGCTGACGACACTGGTGTTGTGTCCGCCGCCGGTGAGAACGAAGGTGCGCTCGCTCGAAGCGTGGAGCTCAAGGCGCTGCACCGATCGCCAGGGCGCAATGTGGTCGAGCTCGGCGCCCAGCACGAACAGCGGCGCCCGAAGATCCTTCAGGCCGACTTGGGCGCCGTCGACGATCATCTCGCCGCGCGCAAGGCGGTTCTCCAGATAGCAGCCGCGCAGATATTCGGCGTGCATGCGCGCCGGCATGCGGGTCATATCCGCCAGCCAGGTCTCCAGGGGACCCGCCGCGGCCGCCTCACCCTTGAGATAGCGGTTCACGAGCCGTGGCCACAGCATGTCGTTGGCGCGCAGCCCGTAGAAGGACAGCGCCATCTGCCAGCCCTGGAGCACGCCCTGCGCCTGCATTGCGGCCTCCAAGGCGGCCACGTCAGCTTGGGTGAGGAGCTTGCGGTAGTCGCCGGCGTCCTCGAAGTCTGTCTGCGCGGCCAGCAGGCTCACGGAAGCAAGCGCCGGGTCGCCGAGCCGGCCGCGCCTGGCGGCCTCTATGGCCAGCAGGGTCCCGCCCAGGCAGTAGCCGACCGCATGTACGGGCGCGCCGCAGGTCGATCGGGCAAGCGCGATGGCGGTCTCCACGCCCTCCCGCCGGTAGTCGTCGAGGGCGAGCTCGCGGTCCTTGGCGCTGGGGTTGCGCCACGAGATCGCGAAGACGGAGAAGCCTTGCTTGAGCAGGTGACGGACGAGGGACGTCTCTGGCGTCAAATCCAGAATGTAGAACTTCATGATCCACGCCGGCACGAGCAGGACCGGCTCCGGCCGCACGCTCGGGGTGACCGGATCGTACTGGATGAGCTCCATGAGGCGGTTGCGGAAGACGACCTTGCCCGGCGTGCCCGCCAGGTCCTTCCCGACCTTCAGCACATCCTCGCCGGCAAGCGGCTTGCCCTCCAGAAACCTGCTGGCGTCCTCGAGCCAGAGCGCGGCGCCGTTCTGGAGCGTGCGGCCCCCGCTCCCCGCCGCGGCGGCCAGCACCTCTGGGTTGGCCCACGGTTGGTTGCTGGGGGACAGCGCCCCCAGGCTCAGCAGGCCCAGGTGCTCGACGCGGCGGCGATCCTGTTCGGCAAGGCCCGGTAAAGGCGCGCACCCGGTTCGCCAGAGGCGCTCGAGTAGGAGCTGTGTTTGGGCCAGCGCTGAGAAGGGTGACGCCTCCCATCCCGCGCCAGCGAACCGCTTGTCGTCGCGGTCGGGCTGGAACGCCCACTGGCCGCGCGCCGCAGGGGCGGTCGCAATGGCGGCTGCGCCGCGGGCCAGCGCCGCGGCGAGCTCGCCAAGGCGCTCGGGACGTCGGCAGACCTGCTGCGCCCAATTGGAGAAGGCCGCCATCGTAGGCGCGGGATCCACACCGCCGGTCGCGCAGGCCAGCGCCTGCCGCAGCGCGTCCGGCCAGGCCGGCGATTGAGCGTCGGCGACCTTGTCGGCCGCCTCTTGAGAGGAAGCATCGAATGCCACGGTTCACCTCGATTTCGCAGATGCGAAATGGGTCAGGCCGCCATCCGGTCAAGAGGTCTAGACAGGCGCCGCCGCCGCCCTAGCTCTCTGGCCGGAGAGCTCCCATGGAGGACGTGCTCATCGACGTCGAGCAGTGGCTGCGGGCGGGGGTCGGCTGGGCCGGACCCGCTCTGGCGATCGCTGCACTCCTGGAATCGCTCGTGGTGGTGGGCGCCGTCGTGCCTGCGACCCCGGTGCTGGTGGCCATCGGCGGGGTGATGGCCGCAGGGCATGCGCCGCCGACCCTGCTCGCCTGGGCGGCCGCCGGCGCCTTCGCGGGCAACTGGACCTCGTTTGAATTGGGGGCCGCCGCGCGCCGGCGAAACCTGCGGCTCCCCAGCCGTCTTGGGGATCAGGTCGGCCAAGTGACGGAGAGCCTCTTCGCGCGCTACGGGCCCGCGGCGATCATCATTGGCCGCTTCCTTGGTCCGGCGGCGTCGGTCGCGCCGTTCGCGGCCGGCTGGAGCGCCATGCGCCGCTCGCGTTTCCTGCTGGCGAACGCCGCGACCTGCATACTCTGGCCATCGGTGATGGCCAGTCTTGGCTACTTCGGGGTGGAGGCGATCCTGGCGCGGTAGACCGGCCGTCGCGATGGCCCGCTCCTTAGCTGGCGGCGCCGGCGTCCAGCCGTGTCCGCAGACCCGGCCGTCAGGCGTCGAGGGCGCGATAGGCCTCCTCCGCGACGACGACCAGTTCGTCGAGCGGCAGATCCCGTGGCGTAACGACGGGACGCTCAGGGATCGCGCCGATGGGCGCTTCGAAGCTCTTGAGGATTTCGATCTCGGGTTTTTCGATGTCGGGCATCGTTCGCTCCCAAGGATAGTGTCTGACGATCAGGATATAGGGCGCGCCTCGGCCTAGGCAGGGTCCGAGGGGCCGCGCCGGCTAGCTGGAAGCAGGAGCAGCTTGCGACCCGCCCGCGCCAGCCGCCCCGCCTCGCAGAGTTTTCGCACCTCTCGGCTTGTGGTCTCGGGCGACAGGCCGAGGAAGTCGCTGAGCTCGATCTGGCTCAGGGGGAGGGGGCAGGGCGCCGCCCCCGCCACCAGCCGCTGCGAAAAGGCGTCCAGGCAGGCGGCGATCCGCTCGGCGGCGGGCAGGCTGCGGATGCAGAGCACGTGCTGGGCGAAAGCGCGATAGTGGCCAAGGCAGCGCCGGGCGACCTGCATCAGCGGATCGGCCTGCCCCTTCGCCGAACGGACGAAGGCTGCGCTCGAATAGGCCATGAGTTCGAGGTCCGTGCTCGCCTCGGCCGTGCAGTCCCGGACGTCGAGCGCGAAGCCGAACAGGTCGCCTGGAAAGCAGAAGCCGACGATCTGCCTGCGGCCGTCGCTCGAGTAGAGCAGGAGACGCACGCAGCCCGCCTCCACACGGTAGAACGTCGTGGCGGCCTCGCCTTCCTGGTACACGGTCTGCCCTCGACAGCGTCGCACGCGCCAGCCGACCACGTCGCGCGCGTTAGCGCCCAGGGGATCTGCGCTGAAGGTTCGGGATTCCGGCCACAGCGGGATGGTGACGGACGATGGGCCGTCCGAGCGGTCGCCGGCTAGCGCCCGGGCTGCGGCCGTCGTGGCAACCATGGGAGCGTCCTTCCTCCACGGACTCCCGGGAAGAAGACCACCTCCTGCCCCGTGCATTATATTGCAACGTCCAGAAGGCGCTCGCCGTTCCTCAGGCCGCGCGAAACGCGGTGGATCGGTCGTGGTGATCGGCGCCCTGGCGCAGGCGGCCGGCCGCTCTATTTCTGAAGTCGGCGCCCTCTTGAGACTTGGCTTCAGGGGATGGGACTTGAGTGACGATCCATACAAGGTCCTGGGCCTGAACCGTCAGGCATCGCAGGACGATATTCAGAAGGCCTATCGCAAGCTCGCCAAGAAGCATCACCCGGACCTCAATCCGGGGGATCGCTCGGCGGAAGAGAAATTCAAGCAGGTGTCCCAGGCCTATGACCTGCTGGGCGACGAAGAAAAGCGCCGCCGGTTCGACCGCGGCGAAATCGACGCCCAGGGCATGGAGCGGCCGCAGCACCGCTATTATCGCGAGTACGCCGACGCCGGCGCAGACCACCCCTACGCCAGCCGCGCGGGCTTCGACGACTTCGCCGACAGCGACGACATCTTCTCGCAGTTCTTCACCCGGGGCGGCGGAGACCGGTTCCGCAATGTCCGGATGCGCGGGGGCGACATCCGCTACCACCTGCGGGTCGATTTCCTCGACGCCGTGCGCGGCGCGCGTCGCACCCTCACCCTTCCCGACGGCTCACCGCTGGACATCGAAATCCCGGCCGGCGTCGAAGACGGCCAGGTGCTGCGGGTCCGCGGTAAGGGCGCGCCGGGGCTGAACGGCGGCGAGCCGGGAGACGCCTTGATCGAAATGGAGATCGGCGAGCACCCGGTGTTCCGGCGGGAGGGCCGGGACATCCACGTCGACCTCCCGATCTCGATCGACGAGGCGGTGCTGGGCGGTAAGGTGGAGGTGCCGACGCCCACCGGAAACGTGACCATGACGGTGCCCGCCGGCGCCAGCAGCGGGCGAACGCTGCGGCTCCGGGGGAAGGGCGTCCAGGGCCGGACCAAGGGCGACCAGCTGGTCCACCTCAGCGTCGTTCTGCCTGAACGCATCGATCCCGAGCTGGAAGACTTCATGCGGCGCTGGCGCGAGCAGCACCGCTACGACCCGCGCTGGGCGATGAAGGGAGCAGCGTGATGTTGGGCGAAACCGAAGTGATCAGGCTGATCCAGGGTCTCAGCCGCCGCCGGCTCAGGCAGTGGGTGCAGGCCGGCTGGGTGCTGCCTGCGCGGGGCGAGCGGGGCGCAAGCTTCAGCGAGATCGACGTCGCGCGGGCCCGGCTCATCCTGCACCTGCAGCGGGACATGAAGATCGGCGCTGACGCTGTGCCGATCGTGCTCTCGCTGATGGACCAGGTCTATGGGCTGCGCCAGGAGCTCCGGCGGCTGGCGCGCGCCGTGGAAGCCCAGCCGGACACGGTCAAGCACGCGATCCTGCGTTCGGCGGGTGGAGGCTCGTCCCGGTGAAACCTCGCGAGGTCGTCGCATCGCTGCACTTGATCCCCATCAAGTCCAAGGCGGACGGCCGCGGCAGCATCCGCGGGGATGGAGCCGATGATGACCACGCTGCAAGCAACCGACACCGCGGCGGCGAGCGACGCCGCGCTGGGGTCCTCAGACCGTCCGGTCGGAAACCCCGCGAGGGGCGCAGGCCAGCCGGACGTCACGCTGTTCGAGGTGGCGCCGGAGGGGCGTTCCTGGCTGATCAAGCATAACCGCGGCGTGCTCGGTCGGGTGTCCGACAAGGCGGAGGCGATCCAGATCGCCATCGGGCTCGCGGCCTGGTGCGAGTCGGAAGGGAGGCTGGTGAGCATCCAGGCGAACTAGGTGTCGGCGGCGCGTGAGTTCGACCATTCCATATTCGGCCTGATCGCCGATCTCGGCGGGCCGAACGCGCGGCTCGCCTTGGTGGACCGCAGCGGGCGCGTGCACGCGCGGCGGGCCAACCGCGCCGCCGAGTTTACATCGGTCGCGGACGTCCTCGGGCGCTACCGCGAAGACGCCGCCGTCCCGGCCTTCCCGCCGGCCGCCGTGCTCGGGGTCGCCGGACAGGTGGCCGACGGGCGCGCTCGGTTCACGAACCTGGACTGGGAGCCTATGCGCGCGCGCTCCGCGAGACCTTTGGGTTCAGGACACTGGAGCTCATCAACGACTTCGTGGCCCAGGCTCTGGCCGTGCCGGAGTTGGCGGACTAGGACTTGCGGCCGCTGGGTCGGCCGCGCTCGCGCCAGCCTGGGGTGGTCGCGGTGATCGGCGCCGGCACCGGCTTCGGCGCGGCCGTCTTGGTCCCCGGCCGTGACGGCGACCCCATAGCGTCCGAAGCCGGCCACACCGGCTTCGCGCCGACGGACGACGTGGAGCTGGATCTCTGGCGATGCCTGAAGGCGCGTCATGGCCGGGTTTCGATCGAGCGGGTCCTTTCAGGGTCGGGGCTGATCGCGATCTATGAGCGATTCTGCGAGGCCCGCGGCAGCCACCCGGCAGCCGCCCAGCCCACGCAAGTCGTGGCCGCGGCCGGGGAGGGGCACACTGTGGCGCGGGAGGCGCTGGAGCGTTTTGTCATGATCTACGGACAGGTCGCCGGCGACCTTGCGCTCACCTTCGGCGCGTCGGGCGGAGTCTATCTCTCCGGCGGCATCGCCCCGAAGATCTATGAGTGGCTGAACACCGGCGCCTTTCGGACGGCGTTCGAAGCCAAGGGCCGGCTCACCGCCTACCTGCTGAAAACCCCCACTTTCCTGGTGACCCATCCCGATCCGGGCCTGCTCGGCGCCGCGCGCCGGCTGCGCCAACTCCAAGCCGAAGCGGGGCCGAGCGCCCTGGATAGCTAGCCGAGTTCGAGCGAAGTTGGACGCTAGGGAACGGATCGCAGAGCCGGCACCACGAAGTGCAGCGCGCGCTGTCCGTGAGCGCGATGCACGACGATTTCGCAGGCTGAGCCACACTCAGCTAAGCTCTCGGCAAGCTTCACCGCAGCAGCCTCTGCCGAGGAGCTGTCCTTGAACAGCTGCTCGTCCGTCGTGACATCCGAGGCTAACGCCCAGCCGAGATCCGCCTGATTGATGGTGATGCGTTGCATGGGTGACTTTTCCCATTGGGGGCTGTGGATAGCGCTATGCGGCGCTGAGCCCGGCGTCTAAGAGCTCGGCTTCGCTGAGGCGGGACTCCCCACATTGGATGCCTAGTTCGGGGCCGGCGTGCCGCCCGATTGCACGCCCGGCGTAAAGCGCGGCGTAGCGGCGCGCCATGGCGAGCGCGGAGAAGCGGGTCTCGAAACGTGCGCGCACCCCGGTGCGCCGCAGCTCGCCAATCCGGCCGACGGCGGCCACGGCCGCGTCCAGGTCCTCGACGATGAAGCCGGTGACGCCGGGCTCCACCACTTCCGGGACCGAGCCGCAGTTCCAGGCGATGACCGGCGTGCCGCAGGCCATGGCCTCGATCATCACCAGGCCGAAGGGCTCCGGCCAGTCGATGGGGAAGAGCAGGGCGTCGGCCCCGCCCAGGAAGGCGGACTTCTCCGCATCGCCGATCTCGCCGATAAACTCCACCAGCGGCTCGTCGCGAATCAGCGGCTCAATCACGTCGTTGAAGTAGGACCGGTCGGCGGCGTCCACCTTGGCGGCGATCTTCAGCCGCTTGCCGGCGCGGCGCGCGATCTCGATGGCCCGGTCCGGGCGCTTCTCCGGCGAGATGCGGCCCAGGAAGGCCAGATAGCCTTCGCTGCGCAGGTGGAAGGTGTAGTGCTCCGGCGGGAAGCCGTGGTGCACAGTCCCGATCCAGTTGGCGAAGGGCAACGGCTTGCGCTGGTCGTCGCTGATCGAGACCAGCGGGAAGGCCGGCCAGCGCCGGTAGGCCTCCGGCAGGTCCTTCAGGTCGAGCCGCCCGTGCAGGGTCGTCACCGTCTTCTCCGCCAGGTCGGCGAAGATCGGGAAGTGCAGCAGGTCGGTGTGGAAGTGGATGACGTCGAAGTCGTCGGCGCGCCGCTTCACCTCGGCGAGCTGCGCCAGATGCGCGGCGACGTCGGACTTCAGCGGAGCCGGGTCGAGGCGGATCGCCTGGTCGCGCACGGGCACGAGCCTCGCGCGGGTCTGCGCCTCCGCGCTGGCGAACAGGGTCACCTCGTGGCCGAGCGCCACCAGCGCGTCTGTCAGGTGAGCCACCACACGCTCCGTCCCGCCGTACAGCCGCGGCGGGACCGCCTCGTAGAGGGGAGCGACCTGAGCAATCTTCATGGACGCCCTCTCTGGCCCCGCGGAGCTTGGCGCCCGTGCACTATAATGCACGTTCCGGCCTGCGGTTCCGCTGGATCACGCCGAGAGGCCCAGAAGAGCTGTGACTATCGCGCGGACGGCAGCGGCCCCGTCGAGCGACCCGAGGGGGCTGTTGTCCGCGTCAAGGTCAGGCGGCTTGCTGAGCCAGCTCCGGGCCGTTCGGCGTCAAGGTCAGCTCGCCGTCGCCCTGCGTCACCCGAACGCTCGCGCCGTCTCGCACCTCGCCCTTCAGGATCATGTCGGCCAGCGGATCCTGCAGGTAGCGCTGCACCGCCCGCTTGAGCGGACGCGCACCGTAGACCGGATCGTAGCCCACGCGGCCGAGCCAGGCCCGCGCATCGTCGGTGAGCTCAAGCGTGATCTTGCGGTCCGCCAGCAGCTTCTGAAGGCGCTCCACCTGGATGTCGACGATCGGCCCCATGTGCTCGGCGGCGAGCCGGTGGAAGAGGATGATCTCATCCAGACGGTTCAGGAACTCAGGCCGGAAGTGCGCGCGCACGACCTCCATCACCTGCGATTCCACGCTCTCGACATCCTGGCCCTCCGGCAGGTTCGACAGGAAATGGCTGCCGAGGTTGGAGGTCAGGATGATGAGGGTGTTGGAGAAATCGACCGTGTGGCCCTGCCCGTCGGTCAGCCGACCATCGTCGAGCACCTGCAACAGCACATTGAAGACGTCGCTGTGCGCCTTCTCCACCTCGTCGAAGAGCACGACCTGGTATGGCCGCCGCCGCACCGCTTCGGTGAGAACGCCGCCCTCCTCGTAGCCGACATAGCCGGGAGGCGCGCCGATTAGGCGGGCGACGGCGTGCTTCTCCATGAACTCCGACATGTCGATACGCACCATGGCGGTGTCGTCGTCGAACAGGAATCCTGCCAGCGCCTTGGTAAGCTCGGTCTTGCCCACACCCGTCGGGCCGAGGAACAGGAACGAGCCGAGAGGCCGCTGCGGGTCCTTCAGGCCCGCGCGGGCGCGGCGGACCGCCTTGCTCACGGCCGAGATCGCGTGCGACTGCCCGATAACCCGCTTGCCGAGAGCTTCTTCCATGTGGATGAGCTTCTCGCGCTCGCCTTCCAGCATCTTGTCCACTGGGATGCCGGTCCAGCGCGAGACGACCCCGGCGATGTCCTGTGCGGTGACCTCCTCGCGCAGCATGGCGCCTTGGCTGGCGGCCTGCGCCTCCGCAAGTTGCCTCTCCAGCTGCGGGATGACTCCGTAGCTCAGCTCACCGGCGCGGGTGAGATCGCTACGGCGCTGCGCCTGCTCCAACTCGAGTCGGGCCTGATCGAGCTGCTCCTTGAGCTTGGCTTCGGCGTGGATCTTCTCCTTTTCGGCCTGCCAGCGCTGGGTGAGGGCGGCAGCTTCCTCCTCGAGGCCGGCGAGCTCCTTTTCGAGGTTGGCGAGCCGGTCCTTGGAGGCGGCGTCGGTCTCCTTCTTCAGAGCCTCGCGCTCGATCTTGAGCTGGATGATGCGTCGATCGAGGGCCTCGATCTCCTCGGGCTTGGACTCCACCTCCATCCGCAGACGCGACGCTGCCTCGTCCATGAGGTCGATCGCCTTGTCCGGGAGGAACCGGTCGCTGATGTAGCGATGGCTGAGGGTCGCTGCGGCGACGATGGCCGCATCGGTGATCCGCACGCCGTGGTGCAGCTCGTACTTCTCCTTCAGGCCGCGGAGGATGGAGATAGTGTCCTCGACCGTGGGCTCGTCCACATAGACCGGCTGGAACCGGCGCTGCAGGGCGGCGTCTTTTTCGACGTGCTTGCGGTACTCATCCAGGGTCGTGGCCCCGATGCAGTGCAGCTCGCCTCGCGCTAGGGCCGGCTTCAGCAGGTTGCCGGCGTCCATCGCGCCTTCCGACTTCCCGGCGCCGATCAGGGTATGCATCTCGTCGATGAAGAGGATGATGCCGCCTTCGGCCCCCTTGACCTCGTCCAGGACGCCCTTCAGGCGCTCCTCGAACTCGCCGCGGTATTTCGCGCCCGCGATCAGCGCGCCCATGTCGAGGGCCATCAGCTTGCGGTCGCGCAACGTGTCCGGCACGTCGCCGTTGGCGATCCGGATGGCGAGGCCCTCCACGATCGCTGTCTTACCCACGCCGGGATCCCCGATCAGCACGGGATTGTTCTTGGTCCGCCGCGCCAGGATCTGAACCGTGCGTCGGATCTCCTCGTCGCGGCCGATAACGGGGTCCAACTTGCCGGCGCGGGCGGCCTCGGTGAGGTCGCGGGCATACTTCTTCAGCGCCTCGTAGCGGTCTTCAGCGCTGGCGGTGTCCGCTAGCCGGCCGCCGCGGAGCGCATCGATGGCCTTGGACAGCGCCTCCGGTCTCACGCCGGCCGCCGACAGGACCCGCCCGGCTGGGGAACTGGCGGCGATGGCCATCGCCAGCAGCAGGCGCTCCACGGTAACGAAGGTGTCGCCGGCCTTCTGCGCGATCTGTTCGGCCTGGTCGAGCAGCCGCAGGGCGTCGTTGTCGAGCCCTGGCGGCTGCGAAGCGCCGCCCCCGGTGACTGCCGGGATCTTCTGCAGCGCCGTGTCGACCTCACGGCCGACCAACTCTGGGGTCCCGCCCGCCGAGCGAATCAGGCCGGCGGCCATCCCTTCCGGGTCCTCCAACAAGGCCTTGAGGATGTGCTCCGGCGCGATGCGCTGATGGTTGAGGCGGACAGCCACGCTCTGGGCGGCCTGCAGCATGCCCTTGGCGCGGTCGGTGAATTTCTCGAGGTTCATGAGACTCGCTCCTGCCGCAACTTCGCTCCTGAGTTAGGTCAGCCGATGCGGCGCGCCAGACACGAAAACAGGCTCGGTGACCTCAAGAGGGCGGTCCCGGCGGCGCTTGGGCGACGATCACTCGGGCGGGCCGGATCAGCCGGTCGACCGTGCGGTAGCCGGGTTGGAGGACTTCAAGCACGCGCCCGTTGGGGCCAGAGTTGTCCGGCCGCATCGCCACGGCTTCGTGCGACTTGGCGTCGAAGGGCTCGCCCAATGGGTCGATGCAGCTCACGCCGACCTTGTCCAGAGCATCGAGCAGTTCGCGCCGTGCGGCGCGGAGGCCCTCCAGAACCGCGCGGGCGAACCCTGCACCGGCCTCCCCGGCGGGGGGCTCGGCGCGGAGCGCTAGGTCAAGGCTATCCAGGCCGGGGACCAGGCGCCCCACCAGCTCCACCACTCCGGACTTCCAGCCTTCCCGGCGGGCTTCTTCGGCTCGCCGGCGAGCATTCTCCGCATCGGCCAGGGCGCGCAGGAGTCGATCGCGCAGGGCGGCCACCTCCTCCGGCTCTGCAGGATGGACGGGGACGCCGCTGAGGTCGGCGGCAGGTTCATGCCCCGTTTCGCCGCTGTTTTCCTTCCTCATGCACCGTCTCCCCGGGATAGGTGGCCGCGCGGCCGTCAGGGCCGCGAGCCGTCCACCTCCTCGAATTCGGCGTCGACGATGTCATCGCCTTGTGAACTCGTGTCCGCGGTTGATCCGGCGTCGGCTTGCGCCAGGCCGGCACTGGCCGCCTGGAGCGCCTGGATGCGTGAGAGGATCGTCTCGACGTCTTCGCCCTCAACCGCTGTCCGCAATGCCGACAAGGCGTCCTCCACCGCTTGCCGGTCCGCGCCGCTCGGGGCGTCGGCAAGAGCTTTCTCCGCGGCGAAGATCACTGCGTCGGCCTGGTTTCGGGCTTCGACCAGCGTGCGCCGGCGCCGGTCCTCTTCAGCGTGTTCTTCGGCGTCACGCACCGCGCGCTGGATGTCGGCCTCCGTGAGACCGCCCGACGACTGGATCGTGATCTTCTGCTCCTTGCCTGTCGCCTTGTCCTTGGCCGTCACGTTGACGATGCCGTTGGCGTCGATGTCGAAGGTGACCTCGATCTGCGGCGTCCCGCGCGGCGCGGGCGCGATGTTCTCCAGATTGAACTGCCCGAGCAGGCGATTGTCGGCCGCCATCTCCCGCTCGCCTTGGAAGACCCGGATCGTGACCGCCGGCTGGTTGTCCTCAGCCGTGGAGAAGGTCTGGCTGCGGCGGGTGGGGATGGTGGTGTTGCGCTCGATGAGCTTGGTCATGACACCCCCGAGCGTCTCAATGCCGAGCGAGAGCGGCGTGACGTCGAGCAGCAGCACGTCCTTGACGTCGCCCTTGAGCACCCCGGCCTGGATCGCCGCGCCTAGGGCAACCACCTCGTCGGGATTGACGCCCTTGTGCGGCTCCTTGCCGAAGAGCTGCTTCACCGCTTCGGCGACCTTGGGCATGCGGGTCATGCCGCCCACCAGAATAACCTCGTCGATCTGCTCGGCGGCCACGCCGGCGTCCTTCAACGCCACGCGGCAAGGCTCCAGGGTCTTTTGGATCAGGTCGTCGACCAGAGTCTCGAGCTTGGCGCGGCTGAGCTTGATGTTGAGGTGCTTCGGCCCGCTCTGGTCGGCGCTGATGAACGGGAGGTTCACCTCCGTCTGCGTGGCCGAGCTGAGCTCGATCTTCGCCTTCTCGGCCGCCTCCTTGAGCCGCTGCAGCGCCAGCTTGTCGTTCCGCAGGTCGATCCCCTGGTCCTTCTTGAACTCGTCGGCCAGGTATTCGATGACGCGCTTGTCGAAGTCCTCGCCGCCCAGGAAGGTGTCGCCGTTGGTCGCCTTGACCTCAAAGACGCCGTCGCCGAGCTCGAGGATCGAGATGTCGAAGGTGCCGCCGCCAAGGTCGTAGACGGCGATCCGCCCGGCCTTGGACTTGTCGAGGCCATAGGCGAGCGCCGCCGCCGTCGGCTCGTTGATGATGCGCAGAACCTCTAGGCCGGCAATGCGCCCCGCGTCCTTGGTGGCTTGGCGCTGCGAGTCGTTGAAGTAGGCGGGGACGGTAATCACCGCTTCGGTGACCGGCTCGCCCAGGTGCTTCTCCGCCGTCTCCTTCATCTTCCGCAGGATATGCGCGGACACTTCGCTGGGACTGTAGCGCTTGCCGCTCACCTCGACCCACGCGTCTCCGTTCGGGCCGGGGACGATCTTATAGGCCACCATGGCCTTGTCCTTCTGGACGATGGGATCGTCGTAGCGCCGGCCGATGAGGCGTTTGATAGCGAAGAGGGTGTTTTCCGGGTTCGTCACCGCCTGTCGCTTGGCGGCGGCGCCCACGAGGACCTCGTCGTCCCGGAACGCCACCATGGAAGGGGTGGTCCGAGCGCCTTCCGCGTTCTCGATCACCTTCGGGTCCTTGCCGTCCATGACGGCGACGCACGAATTCGTCGTGCCCAGGTCGATGCCGATTGCCCGCGCCATGTTCGCTTCTCCTCGTCTGTTCGAATGGCAGGCTTGCTTGTCCGACGCAGGCCATGTTGACCGCGATCAAGTTCGGCAGGCTCCGGGCCGCTGTTCGCCCGAAACCTGCCACCCCAACTTCTAGAACTCGGCCTGCTTCTGCTCGCCCTTCAGTCTCGCAACGACGTCTTTGAGGCGGGTCTGCATCCGTTCTAGCGCCGCCTCGATGTCGGAACCGGCCTTCGCCCCGCCTTCTAGGCTTCGAATCTCCGCCAGCAGCGCTTTGCGGGTGTCCTTATCGCCGTAGCCAAGATCTTCCGTGCGCTCCAAGGCCTCCCGGGCAGCTGACAGATGCTGCGTCCTGCGTTGCGCATCCTTGTCGGCCTTCGCCGCATCGACGGCGGTCTGCGCGACGACCAGGGGGAGGGGCGTGACTTCGTCGATCATCACCAGGGTCGAGCGCGCCCGGCTCAGCACTTCGGCGGCCTCATTGTTCTTTTGCTGGTCGAGCAGCGCGGCGGCCTGGGCCAGGGCGGCTGGATACGTCCCCAGCGGGATGTGATAGGTCCGCACGCGGATTTCGCTTCGCAGCGAGTCGAGGATCAACCGCGCCTTGGGCAAGTCGTCGGCGATCACCGACAGCTGGAGGCTACGACGCATTCGCTCGATCCGATCCTCGTCCGCCGGTGCGGAGTCGATTACATGGACCTCCGCCGAAGCGGGGATCAGCGCATTGGCCGGATTTCGGCCGACCAGGATCTGCGCCTTGCCCGCCGCCGCCTCCAGGGCGGCCAGCGCGCCGGAGCGGTCTCCGGCCGCAATGCGCGCTATCGCGCGGTCAGTCTCGGCGAGGACGGCGATGGCCTCCGCATCCAAGGCGCCCTGGGCCGCGGTCTCGGCCTCGGCCCGCTGGCGCTCGTAAGGGCCAGCGCGGGAGCCTGCCGGCGCCGCCGCTGGCGCGCCCGTCGCTGCCGGAGCCGCGGGACTGTCGCGCCATGGCCTCCAAACCAACAGTGCAACCACGACCAAGACCAGGATGACGCCAAGTACGATCCAAACTCGCTTCGAGCGCATGTTCTCCTCCTGAAGGCGGCCCAGCTGGCTGGGCGCGGGGTCACGAAACGCGCCCGACTTTCGGCGCTCCCGCAGGGCGCAGCTTGACCGGCGTCAAGTTGGGCTCGCCGCCGCGCCCGGCGCGACGCGCCGGCGTCAGTTTCAGATCGCGTTGAGGGATTGAACGGGACGGCACCCGCCCTTTCTTGACCAAGGTCAAGATGGGTCCCGCCCCGCGCTCCTCCTCTTTACGTCGGAGCCGGCGCAGGCGGGACCGACGCATGGTTGGGAGCAGACGTTGATGAGCTTGAAGCAGATACTCGTACAAGCGGGCGTGGACGAAGGTGCTTGGCGGCGCGCGGCGATCGCCGCCGACTTGGCAAGCCGTTTCGACGCCGACCTTGCGGGCGTATTCCTCTCGCCGGCTGCGCCCTCGATCTACCTCGGCGCAGGCTTCGAGGCCGCGCCGCCAGCGTCCGTCATGCGGGACCTCACGGAGGCGCACAATCGGACTGTGCTGGCGAACTCCAAGGCGGCGAAGGCCACGCTCGAAAGCGCAGTGAACGGCAAGACGATCGTCTGGCGAGAGCTGGATGGCGGCGCGCCCAACGAGCTCATCGAAGCTGCGCGGGGCGCCGATCTCCTGATCATGCCCGGGCCGCCGGAGAACACCCGCGAAGGCGTCTTCGCCCCCGCCGACACAGTCGCGCTAAGCGCCGGGGGTCCCGTCATCGCCGTTCCCGACACCAGCAAAGCCACCAGTGTCGGGCGCAACATCCTCGTGGCCTGGAACGGCAGCCGGGAGTCTGCGCGGGCCCTGAGAGACGCCCTGCCTCTGCTGAGCAAGGCCGATCAGGTCTCAGCCGTGATCGTGGACCATCCGGCGGCCGCCCGCGACGGCGAGCAGACGCTTCAGGCCTTCCTGCAGCGCCACGGCTGCCGGTCCGTGAACGTCCAGCGCCTCCCCGAAGGCGGCCGCCCACCTAGCGAGGCGATCCTGCAGCACGCCGCCCACGTCGCGCAGGCGGATCTCATCGTCATGGGCCTCTACGGCCATTCGCGGATTCGGGAGTTCATCCTGGGCGGCGTCAGCCGCGAGATGCTGGACGATTCGCCCATTCCCCTGCTGCTCTCGCACTAGCGTCGGGTGGCCCATGGAAGGTCGCTTCTGCCCGACGAGACGGACCGCGGTCGCCGCGGTCGCCATAGTTTTCGGGCTCGGACCGGGTTTCGCGTTCGCGCAGGCGTCGACCGCCAAGACGTTGGTGGATGCGGCGAAAGCCGCAGGAAAAGTGGGCGAGCAGGCGGACGGGTTTCTCGGCTTCGTCACGACGCCGGCGGACGCGGCGCTGCAAGCCGCTGTCGAGGAGATCAACGCTGGCCGCCGGCGCGTGTACGAGGAAACTGCCAAGCGCAACGGGGTGACGCCGGAGGTCGCGGGCGTCGCCGCCGCCAAAGTCCTGCGCGACACCAAGCTCAAGCAGGGCGACTACTACCGGGACGTCGATGGTGTCTGGCGCCGTAAGTAGCCCTTCGGGGCAGGGCCTGCATTTGCAGCGGCTGCTCGTCGACTTCGAGCAGATGAGCCTGATCCGGCGCTTCGAGGAGCGCGCCGGACAGCTCTATGGCATGGGCCTGATCGGCGGCTTCTGCCACCTCTATATCGGCGAGGAAGCTGTGGCGGTCGGGGTGGTCAGCGCGCGCGCCGACGGGGACCAGGTGATCACCAGCTATCGTGATCACGGTTACGCCCTGGCCTGCGGCATGGACCCAGCTGCCGTCATGGCGGAACTCACCGGCCGCATCGGCGGCGCCTCGCGAGGCAAGGGCGGCTCTATGCACATCTTTGCGCCGGAAAAGGGCTTCTATGGCGGACATGGGATCGTCGGCGCCCAAGTGAGCCTCGGAACAGGTCTCGCCTTCGCCAACCGCTATCGCGGCGACAAGCAGGTGGCGTTTGTGGTGTTCGGGGAGGGGGCGGCCAATCAGGGACAGGTCTACGAGAGCTTCAACATGGCCGCCCTCTGGAAGCTCCCGGTCGTCTACGTCGTCGAGAACAATCGCTATGCCATGGGCACCGCCGCTGAGCGTTCGGCCTCGGAAACCCGGTTCTATCGGCGCGGCCTCTCTTTCGGCATTCCCGGCCAAGAGGTGGATGGCATGGACGTGGAGGCTGTGCGCGACGCTTCAGCGCGCGCGGCGGCCTACGCCCGCGCCGGGGAGGGCCCCTACCTCCTGGAGATGAAGACCTATCGCTACCGCGGCCACTCGATGAGCGACCCGGCGAAGTACAGGTCACGGGAAGAGGTCGACGAGGTGCGGAGGGTGCAGGATCCCATCAACAGGCTCCGCCAGCGCATCCTCGCGACAGACCCTGGCCAAGCCACACAACTCAGTCTGATCGAAGCACGCGTGAAGGGCCAGGTCGACCGGGCGGCGGATTTCGCCAGGACTTCACCCGAGCCACCAGCACCCGACCTTTTTGCGGACGTTTATGCCAGCTAGGCGTTACGCGACCACGTTCCCCGCGCCTTAGGTTCGATACGCCGCGCCAGCAATTCTTCGCATGGCTCACGGTTGCTTTCGTCCCCGCCCGCCACCCAGCGCCACGGGTCTAGTTGCAAATGCGTCGCAAAGTCATTAGCAGGGCAGGCCACAGTCTCACAGCATGGGACGGCGGGGGTCTATGGCGCGTTTGTTCAACCGGAAGCTGGCGGGGGTTTCCCTGGTGGCTCTTTGTGCGGCCCTCGGCGCCTCGCCGGCGCTCGCGGCGGACGCGGCCGACGCCGCCCCGGTGGTCGACGAGGTGGTCGTCACGGGCGCCTATACCCGGACCTCGGCGGTCACCGGCCTCGACCTCAGCCTGCGCGAGACGCCCCAGTCGGTCACCATCCTACACCGCGACCGGATCGAGGACTTCGGCCTCACCGACGTCAATCAGCTCCTGGCCCAGGTGACCGGCGTCAACGTCGAGAAGGTCGAGACCGACCGCACCTATTACAACTCGCGCGGCTTCGACATCACCAACTTCCAGGTCGACGGGATAGGCCTGCCGCTGATCTGGGGCATCCAGTTCGGCGACCTCGACACCGTGCTGTTCCAGCGGGTCGAGACGGTGCGCGGCGCCAACAGCATGATGACCGGCACCGGCAATCCGTCGGCCACGATCAACTACGTCCGCAAGCGGCCCACCGCCGACTTCCAGGGCAATGTCGCCCTCGGCTACGGCTCGTGGAACGACTTCCGGGCCGAGGTCGACGTCTCCGGGCCGCTGAATGCCTCTGGCTCGCTCTCGGGCCGGACGATCTACGCCAACACCGACCGCGACTCCTACCTCGACTATTACGGGGTCAACCGGAACGTCCATTCGGCCATGCTCGAGTGGGACGCCACCCAGCGCCTCACCGCAACGGTCGGCTATGCGATGCAGGACAACCGCGCCCGCGGCAACGTCTGGGGCGCCCTGCCGCTGCTCTATTCGGACGGAACGCGGGTCGACTATCCGCGCTCGGCCTCGACCGCCGCGCCCTGGACCCACTGGACCGTCAGGGATGAGACGATCTTCGGCGAACTGGCCTTCGACCTGGGCTCCGATTGGACCCTCAAGACCGTGGCCACCTACAAGCGCTTCCGCGAGCATGCCGAGCTGCTCTACGCCTACGGCAATCCCGATCCGGCGACGGGCCTCGGCGTCTTCGGCATGGCCGGCATCTACCCGTCGTTCTACCAGAGCTACATCTTCGACGCTTACGCGGCCGGTCCTTTCCACGCCTTCGGACGCACCCACCAGCTCGTGATCGGCGGCCAGGCCTCGCGCAGCAACGCCACCGAATACGAGGACTTCTCGGCCGACACCCTCGTCTATGGCGACATCCGCCGGCTGGGCGAGTTCGACATGCCCCGGCCGAGCTATCCCGGCGCCTACCTCGCGGCCATCGAGGACGACCGCCTGTACCGCTTCTACGCCGCGGCGCACCTGTCGCTTACCGCTCGCCTCCAGCTCGTCACCGGCCTCACCGCTATCAAGCAGAAGACGACGGGCTTCTCCTACGGCACGGACATGGCGCGGGACGAGGAGAAGGTCAGCCCCTACGTGGGTGCCGTCTACGACCTCACGGACAATGTCTCGGCCTACGCGAGCTACACCGACATCTTCAATCCGCAGCACTATGTCGACATCGACAACCAGCCGCTGGGGCCGGCCCACGGCCGCGCCTACGAGGCCGGCTTCAAGAGCGAATGGCTGGATCGGCGGCTCTACGTCACCGCCGCAGTCTTCCGCTCGGAACAGTCGGATCTCGGCGAGTGGGGGGGCGTCAATCCCGCCACCGGCCGCGACTACCATGTGCCCATCGACGTCGAGATCAGCGGCTATGAGATCGAGGCGACGGGGGCGCTCACCGACAACCTGACCGTCAGCGCCGGCTGGACCGACCTCGACTTCAAGGACGACGTGCGCCCCTACGTGCCGCGCCAGACCTTCAAGGCCTCGGCCACCTACGCCGCGCCCGAGTTGCGCGACCTCCGGCTGGGCGCCCAGCTCCGCTGGCAGAGCAAGGTCCGCGGCGTCGACATCGCGCCGATCCAGCAGGACAGCTACGGTGAGCTCGACCTGTTCGCGGGCTTCGACGTGACGGACCGCGTGCGCGCCACGGTCAACGTCAAGAACGTCACCGACGAGAAGCACCTGACCAGCCTGATGTGGAACCAGTCGTACTACGCCGCCCCGCGCAGCTTCGGCGTCCGGCTCGACGTGGGCTTCTGACCATGAGCCCGCCCACCGACTCCAAGGCCGTCATCGCAGAGCCTGCCGCGGCCGCCGCCGGGCGAGGTCGGCTGCGCGGCACACTGAGCGCGGGACGATTGGCGGTGCGGCCGTTCCTGACCTTCGTCCACCGGTGGGCGGGCCTCGTGATGGCCGGCTTCCTGTTCGTCTCCGGCGTGACGGGCGCGGTGATCTCGTGGGACCACGAGCTGGACGAGGTCCTCAATCCGCATCTGGTCGAGGCCCGCGCCGAGGGGCCGCCGCAGCCGGCCCTGGCGCTCGCCCGCCAGATCGAGGCGCGCGACCCCCGCGCGCTGGTCACCTTCATCCCTATCGAGGCCGAGCCCGGCCACAGCCTGGCCTTCGGCGTGGCGCCCCGGCACGATCCGGCCACCGGCAAGCACTACGAGATCGGCTACAATCAGGTCTTCATCGACCCGGCCGACGGCGCCGAACTGGGCCGGCGGGAGTGGGGCGCCGCCTGGCCGATCACCACCGAGACCTTCGTCTCCTTCCTCTACATCCTGCACTACACCCTGCACATTCCCGAGATGTGGGGCATCGATCGCTGGGGCATGTGGCTGCTGGGCGGCGTCGCGATCGTCTGGACCCTGGACTGTTTCGTGGGCGCCTACCTGACGCTGCCGGCCAGGCCCGCCAACGGGCGTCGCGCCCCGGCCGGCTTCTGGAGCCGCTGGAAACCCGCCTGGCAGATCAAGACGCGGAGCAGCGCCTATCGCATCAACTTCGACATCCACCGGGCCTTCGGTCTCTGGCTGTGGGGCGTGCTGTTCATTGTCGCCTTCACGGCATTCTCGCTGAACCTCTACAGCGAGGTCTTCTATCCGGTGATGTCGCAGATCTCGCAGGTCACGCCCGGTCCGTTCGAGCTGCGCACCCCGGTCAGCCACGACAATCCGATCATCCCTATCGTCGGCTATGCCGAGATCCAGGGGCTTGCCCAGGTCGAGGCCCAGAGCCGGGGCTGGACCCTGCCGGTGGGCGGCATGTTCTATTCGCCCGAGTTCGGGGTCTATGGCGTCGGCTTCTACGAGGCCGGCGACGACCACGGCGCGGCCGGCGTCGGCCCGCCCTACCTCTACTACGACGGCCTCACCGGGGCCTACGCGGGCCAGCACCTGCCGTGGAAGGGAACCGCGGCCGACATCTTCGTCCAGGCGCAGTTCCCCCTGCACTCAGGCCGCATCCTGGGCCTGCCCGGCCGCATCCTGATCTCGATCACCGGCCTCGTGGTGGCCGCGCTCAGCGTCACCGGCGTCGTGATCTGGTGGAAAAAGCGCCAGGCGCGGGTCCGGCGTCGGGCGGCGGTCAGGCCCCGCGCTTGGTGACCAGGTCCGTGGGCGGGAAGCACGGCTTACCGGGTTCGGGCTGAGCACTCCCAGCAGGGGCTTGACCATGGATCCGACACCAAACGCGTCGTCCTCTTCGCCGTCTACGAGATGCCGATTCCGGAGCAGTTCCAAGGCGGCGGCGGCCGCACGATCCGCGTCAGCCTCGCCTACGACCCGCCTGTCCGCCGCCCGAACGGCGCTATCGCTCGTTGGGCGCCCGGTCGCGGCCACCGCGCACTCGCGCAGCGGCATGGTTGACGCCATCTTAAGTCCTGGCGCCGAATGGTCGGGGCCTCGGAATTCCACTAACGTCCCGCGGGGCATTGAAGACGAATCGTCATGGCGCGCGGCGAGCTGATGAAGAAACTGCTGGCGAGCTACGGCCGGGACGACGAGTTCCGGGCCGTCGCCGAGCAGATCATCCTCGAAGAGGAACAAAAGAACAACCGCGTGCTCGCCCGCTCGCTTCGCAAGACCCTGGATAACGCCCAGCCTGCGACGCCCGCCCCGAGGGCCCTGGCGCCCCTGATCCCGTTCCCGGACGCCGCCAGCGACTTCGTCGAACGGGTCGAGCCGGAGCACAATAAGAACGACATCGTGCTCAGCGATGAGAACGTACGCGTGTTCGTAGACCTGATCCACGAGTTCCGCCGAGGGGATGAAATCCGTCGGCGCGGCCTGGAGGTTCGCTCGAAGCTGCTGTTCTGCGGGCCTCCCGGGTGCGGCAAGACCCTCTGCGCGGAGGTGTTCGCAGCCGAGCTCGGGCTACCCCTCTACGTGGTCAAGATCGATCGGCTGATCTCGTCCTACCTTGGCGAGACCGCGGCCAACATCCGCAAGATCTTCGAGTTCGCTCGGAAACAGCCCTGCGTCCTGTTCCTCGACGAGTTCGACGCGCTCGCACGGTCGCGCGACGACACCAGCGAGCACAATGAGCTGCGGCGTGTGGTCAACAGCCTGCTGCTGTTCATCGACCGCATTCGTCCCAAGGGCTTCATGATCGCCGCGACGAACCTCGACCAGTCGCTCGACCCGGCGATCTGGCGCCGCTTCGACGAGGTGATCTGGTTCGACAAGCCCGACCGGCAGATGATCGAGCGGTTCCTGAAGCTGAAGTTCAAGAACGTGGCCCTCGACTTCGATCCGCTCGGCCAAGCGGGCAAGCTCGAAGGCTATTCCTATGCCGAGATCGAGCGCGTCTGCGTCCAGGCCATCAAATCGGCCGTCATCCATCGGCGCAAGACCGTCCGCGAGCAGGACCTCCGCCGCGCCATCGCAGACGAGGTGCGCCGCCGATCCGGAAGGGCTCGCCTGAAGGCCTCGGACTGAACAACCCGGCATGTCGCGACACGACCACTTGCGGCTCGTCCGCCTGCCTGAGCAGCTGGAGCGCCGCAAGCGGCCTGGCGGCGGCGGCGCGCCCGCGCGGGATCCCGGTCACCACAGCGACCGGCTCGAGGCCGAGCTCACGGCGGCGGTCGAAGAACAGCAGCGCCGCCGTCGACCGGAGTTCGTCGATCCGTCCCTGATGCTGCGTGTGCGCATGAACGGCATGACGCTGGAGGAAGACTGGGAGCGGCTCGGCCTCACGGTGCTCTCCACCGATGAGGACAAGACGCTCGTCCTGTTCGCTTCCGAAGATGATCTGCGCGGCTTCCGCGAGCGCCTCGCCGCCTATGCGCGGGGCATCCCAGACGGGCAGGCCTCACCAGCGTACAGCGGGTTCATCAATCGCGTCGAAGAGATCGCCGCGGTGACCCCTCGGGACCGCATCGGGATCCGCCTGCGCGAGGAGGGCTTTTCCGCGCCTGCAGACTTTGCCGATGGTCGCGAGTTCGTACTGGACCTGGAGCTCTGGGACTTCGGGCGCCGTGAGGCGCGAACGCGCAAGCTCGACCAGATCGCTGACTACATCGAGAGGCGGGAAGGGGAGGTCCTGGACCGCTATGTCGGCCCTTCGATCACCATGTTGAGGCTGCGTGCTGACGGGGCGGCCGTCAGGACGCTGCTCGATGTTGAGGAGGTTGCGGCTCTCGATCTCCCGCCGGAGCCCGACGTGGCCATCGGCGAGGCGTTGAACCTCACGCTGGAAGAGCTTCCGGCCCTCGCCCCCTTGCCGGACGACGCGCCCGTCATCGGCGTCATCGACAGCGGGGTGAATGATCACCCGCTACTGTCCGACGCCATCGTGGGAGCCATAGGTGCGCCGGCGAGCCTAGGCACAGCCGACGAGTGGGGCCACGGCACCCGGGTGAGCGGCGTGGCGCTGTTCGGCGACCTGCGGGCGCAGCTCGAGGCCGGACAGCTCGCGAGAACCGCCAGGCTGGCCGTCGCCAAGGTGATCAACGACCGCGGCGGCTTCGACGACCGTCGCCTCGTGCCGACCCAGATGCGTGAGGCGATCGCCGGCCTCCACGGGCGGTTTGGCTGCCGCATCTTCGTCGTGGCGCTCGGTGATCCAAAGCGCCCGTATGACGGCGGCAAGGTCGGTCCCTGGGCGCAGACGCTGGACGAGCTGGCCCGCGAGCTCGACGTCCTGATCATCGTCTCTGCCGGAAACCGTGCGCCGCGCGGCGGCAATCGGATCGAGCAGGCGGTGACAGAGTACCCGGGCTATCTCACCGAGCCCGCCAATCGCATTTGCGAGCCGGCCGGCGCCATGAACGTCCTGACCGTCGGCGCCTTGGCGCACGGGGAGGGGCTGGGGCCGGAGTTCGCCGACGACGTGCATGTTCGGCCGATCACGCGGGCGCTGGAGCCAGCCCCGTTTTCCCGCGTGGGCCCGGGGATCGGGGGCTCCACGAAGCCGGACCTGGTGGATGTCGGCGGCACGATGGTGTTCGACCCTATGGTCGGGCGGCTGCGCCTCGGCGAGGATCTCGCTTCCGCGGGCGTGCTCACCCTCCATCATCGCTTCCTGGACCGTCTCTTCACCGCGGGCTCCGGCACGTCATACGCAGCGCCCCTGGTGGCCTCGAAGGCGGCGCGGCTCCTGGGCCGGTTCCCGAACGCGTCAGCCAATTTGATGCGCGCCCTTCTCGCCGGCGCCAGCGAGGTCCCGCAGCCGGCGGAGCTGCGGCTGCAGCCGCTGGGCAACGACACCGTCAGGGCGGTTTGCGGGAATGGCCGACCCGACGCTGAACGCGCCGCCTACTCGGACGACCATCGCGTCGTCCTGTTCGCCGAGGACGAGCTGCCGCTGGACCATTTCGCCGTCTATGAGGTCCCCATACCCGAGCTCTTCCAGGGGGGAGGGCGGCGCACCATCCGGGTCAGCCTCGCCTACGATCCCCCGGTCCGCCATACCCGCGCCGACTATGCTGGTGTCGGGATGAGCTTCCGCCTCGTCCGCGGGTGTGATCCGGCGCTGATCTTCGATCACTTTCGCCGTCGCACCCAGGCGGAGGGCCGCCGCCCCGATCTCGACAATCGGTTCAACTGCGGCATGGAGCCGGGGCCGCGTGAGCGGGAACGGAACACCGTCCAGACCGCCAGCGTGACCTTCACGCGAGACACTGACGCCTATGGTGGCTCCTACCACCTGGTGGTCCGATGTGAAGCCGGCTGGGCGGCCTCATTCGAGACGCGCCAACGCTTCGCCCTCGTGGTCGAGATGCAGCACCAGCCCGAAGTTCAGCTCTATGCCCGCCTCCGCGCCCAAGTTCGCCTGCCTGCCTGAAGACGATCCTGATCGCGCTACAGTCTGATCTCGATCTATCCCTACGCATGCTGGGCTCCGTCGCAGCACGAACCTTGTGGGCCCACCCAAGCGACCTAAATCGACCAAGGCTACGCTTGCGCAGGAGAGGAGGAACAGCGGTGCTTCATCCCATTTCGGTCGTCCCTACGGAGGCGGGTTGGATGGTGCAGTCTGAACAGCTCGCGGCGCCGTTGGTGTTCCGATCGGGCGCGATGGCGGAAGACGCGGACTGGCGCATCGCACGGGCGCTCACGGACAAGGGCGGCTGGGCGGAGATCAAGGTGACCTCACCTGACTACGTGCGGCTGAGCCGCTTCCTATGTCCCCCGGCGTCGGTCAGCGACGGGTCATGCACGCTCCCGGAGTTCGCCACGGCGGCATGAAGAAAGGAACGTCGGGCGAGGCGAGGTCGCTCGATCTCTAGCCTTGGGAGCGGCCGAGGCGCGCACCTATATACCTTTGCCTGCTCCCGCCCATGTCACCGTCGGCCTGTCTCTACGCGGGCGGTCAGCCCCGCGAGATAGACCATGTCGTCATCATCGGCCCCGAGTGAAACGCCGGACGAGGCGCTGGCCCGTTTCGATCGCGCCGGGGGTCCTGTCGACCTGACGGACGTGGCTGAAGCACTGCGAGCCGGTGCAGCCGAAGGTGAGCCAGAGCTTTGGAAGGCCGATCGGCTGGCGGCCGAGATCCGGCCGTATCCCGGCAACCCCAGCCCTTGGGGCGGCTATTTCGGACCGCGCTTCAGCGCCACCTATGAGAATGGCGAGGTCGTGGACAGCCCGCCTCTCGCGGCTGTTGACGCCGACGTGCTGGACGCTTGGCGACTGCGGGCCGATGGACTCACGACACCCACCCTGAAGGCCCACTACGCTGACTTGATCTGGGATCTTGGGCCGAAGGTGCTGGCCGGCGCGCGGCGCGAGCCCCACTTCGCGCGATTGGCCATCGATGCCTACCGCACGGCGAGCGGCGTTCCCTCCGAGCAGCGTCTCCACGCTTTCGCGCACCTGCGCCGCGCGCTCGGGCTTGCCATTCAGCTGGATGATCAAGGGCTTGTGGACGCGATCCGGACCGAGATCCTGCAGCTCCACGGGGTGGCGTTGGTCGACGGCGAACTCTGGTGGCAGGCCTATGACATCCTCACGGAGCAGCGGAAGTCCGGCCTGACAGAGGCGGAGAGGGCGCAACTCGTCGCGGACCTGGAAACCGGGCTCGCTGGCTACGCCGACGCCGCAGACCCGAAGCGCTTCGACGTTCACTTCGTCGAACGAACGGGCGAGCGGCTCGTCAAGCATTACCGTCAGTCAAAGCAGAGCTCCGACGAGAAGCGCATTCACGCGATCATCGCCCGCGCCCGCGAACACCATGCCAGCCGCGCCGAGGCGCTCGCGGCCTCGAGCGTACTGAACGACAGCATGGAGTCCTATCGGAAGGCCGGGCTCGCAGACGACGTCGAGCGGGTCCGCCGCCTCATGCAGGTCAAGGTCCGGGAAGCCCGCGACCAGATGGCGGAAATCAGTCAGGAGGTCCGCATCTCGTTCGACGAGGTGGAGGCTTTTCAGGCGCGCATCGTCGAAGGCACGGTCGTAGATGCGTTCGCCCGCATCGGCGCAGAATTCATGCTGCGCCGAGCTCAGCTCGAGGAGCAGCTGGCGACGATCGGAGACGCGGCGCCGCTGATGGCGATGATCCCGCAGCAGATCATCGGCGAGGACCACGTCGTCGCCACCGTCGGGAGCGTCGAGGACGACCCCTATGGCCGCGTCCTTCGGCACGCCCACTTCAGCCTCAGCATGAACACGCCCTGGCTGGGATGGGCGCTCGAGGCCGCGATCGAGCATTACCAGTTGCACGCCGGCCACTTTGTCGCCTGGAGCAATCGGGCCGGGCTGTTTGGCGACGGCGCGCTGTTGTCCGACGGCCTGGAGGCTTGGTTCGAGGGCGACCACGTGAAGGCTGTGCATGTGCTGGTGCCGCAGATCGAACGCGGTTTCCGCAATCTGATGGGCCTAGTTGGCCGGCCCACGAGCAAGCCGCACCCCAAGTTCAAGGGCGCGCAGGTGGCGGTGACGATGGGGGACGGGCTCTACAGCAAGGAGACCGTGGCGGCGCTCGGCCAACACGGACCCGACCTCGCGGTGCATCTCGCAACGCTTTACGCCGATCCGCGCGGCCCAAACCTCCGCAACGAGGTCGCCCACGGCCTGCTTGCTCGCGATCAGATGGAGCAACAGACGGTTCTCTGGCTGGTCCAGACCGTCGTGCTCCTCGGCCTGTGGCGGGCTCCTGGTGCCGCGGCGGCCGGTGAAGGGAAAGCCTCGTCGTGAACCAATCGCTTCAATCTTCGACCTCAGGCACCGAGCTACGAATCACTGGCTGAACTAAGCTCCGGCCGACGTTCGAGGTTCTGATGCATCCTGCTCTGAAACGGCTGATCGAAGCCAACGCCGAACTGACAAAGGCGCAGCAGGCGCTGGAGTCCGCTCAGGACCGAAGGCGCGCCTGCGCTCTACAGTTGTCCGAAATCGAAGACGAGGCTGAGCGGTGGCAGGCGGCGCTGTTCGCCTACGCCAAATTCGGGAAGGGGCTCAGCCTCCAGCTCGCTGAAGCTGCGACGGGCCTGCCAGGCCGGCGCGCCCAATCCACCTTTCTCGTACGCGCAGGGCGCAAGGAGCACCAGCCTAAGGGACACGGCGGCGGTTCAGTTCAGCCTGCGGAGCCGATGACGGAGTGGCCGGCGCCTGATGCGCTCGAGAGGGAGCTCATCCGTTCCCACATCGCACATGGACAAGCCTATCGGATCGATAAGGGCCTTGGATGGGGGAACGTCAGGATCGCCCTCGAGCCTGAAGAGGCGGAGGAATACCTGGTGGATCCGACGGGCGCCATGGCGCGCCAAGCTGGCCTCAGCCGTGAGGACTTCGTCGAGTGGCTCTCTTCGGAGGGATCGATCCGGTGCGAGGGCGTCACTCTGAGCGGCGCCAGGTGCAAGGCTGGGGTTGTCGGCGTTTCGAGCCAGCTTCCTGTGAAGGCTTGGAAAGAGGCCAAGGCAAGAGGCGGCTACTGCAGCCGCCACGGCGGATGAGCCGCGGAACGTGTATATTTTGCATAGTTAGACGAATGCCAGGATTTCATCCGCATTCTCTGAGATCACCAAGCGGCTCTGTTAATATTTCCGATAAGATATATTAGGCGAACGTTTTGTGAGGCTTCGTCAGCTGTTTAGACCCGACCTGAACCTAATTTGCCTCGCTGGATTTTCTTGAACACCACTACGCAGCGTGAGATGTGGACCTCCAGCGCGACCGCCCTCCTCGCGGCTGGCGAAGTAGCGTGCGTCGATCTGGCCGGCTGGCTCAGCCCAATGCCTCGCTAAGCTCAGCCTATGAGACCGACTTCTGAGGTTCGCGCTTCCTTTCGTCGCCACAAGGGCCAGGCGGGGATCTCCGCGCGCGCCTATCGCCAACAGCGCCTCGAGCGCTTCCGGCGCGGGCTGCTTGGTCGGCGGGCCATCTACCTGGACATCAATTACTGGATCGACCTGCAGACCGCCGCTGGGGGCGCACCCCGCCGCCCGGAGTTCTCTGAGCTACTGTCAGCCCTCCGCGCTGGGGTGGCGAGCGGCGCCTTGATGTGCCCGCCGAGCTTCTCGGTTCTCCTGGAGCTCGGCAAGCAGAGGGATCCGGCGACGCGATTGGCGACCGCGCGCCTGGTGGACGAGCTTTGTTGTGGCGCGGGCTTGATGGCCGACGATGATCTCGTCGCCTTCGAAGTCGCAGGGCTCCTCCTGTCCACCGTCGTCTCTCAGCGACCGCTACCGGATCGGGTTCGGGTATGGACGCCGATCGGGTGCATGGCGGCTGACACCGGCCGGCTGCCGCCCATGCCGTTCAGCCCCACCCCCCAGAAGCGTCAGCAGATCGAGAAAGCCTTTTTCGACACGCTGCTGAACGCAACTGTGGAAGAGGTGCTGGCGATGGAGCACCCGGAGCGGACCTCGCCTTGGCAGGATCTCGCCCTTACGCTCAACGAGGGAAATGCCGCACACGCCCACGAGATCGACACGTTCGAAGACCTGCTTGCCGCTGAGGCTCGCGGGGGCGCGGAAGCTTCCGCGCCCATGATCGCCACCGCGGTCGAACAGCTTCGTCTGGAGCTCGGCCTCCCGCCCGGAGTCCTGCGAACGACTGCGCCGGAATGGCCGCGCATCGTCGCGGCCGCCTTGAGCCAGAGCGAACGGGCGCAGGAGGCCGTGCCGTCCCTCTACATCCGCTCCGGGCTGCACGCCTTGCTTCGTTGGAACCGGAAGCAAAGGTTCAAGCCGAACGACATCTTCGACTTCAGTCACGCCGCGGCCGCTCTCGGCTACTGCGACCTCTTCCTCACCGAAGGGCCGTTGAAGGACATGCTCGGACGCGGCCCGCTACGGCTTGCTTCCGCGACGCGCTGCAAGGTCGTGGCGGCTCCAGCCGAGGCGGTCGCGGCGGTACAGGCCCTGCTCGCCAACCAGGATTAGGGCGCGCGCAGGTCCCGTGGCGTTGCTCGCGTGGACCCCGGCCCCTGGGGTACAGCGGACTAGGCGGCAGCTTGGGAGAGGAGTTCTGACAGATGACGGCGGCGCCGATCACCGTGGGTACGATCACCGACCACATCTCCTGGACGGACCAGATCTACGGACGGGGTTCTCGCGAAGCGCCGATCGTCACCTTCGCTCGGCCGGAACGCCAGACCGACAGCTACACTAAGACAGCTTTGAAGAAGGTCGACTGGAAGCGCGACTACATCGTCCAGTACATTCCGCTCAGCACCCCTGAACCGCGGCAGCCGGACCTGGTAGGCAAGCTGGTGTCCCTCGTCTCGATCTATCCGAAGGAGGGGCGGACGCGCGACTTCATCAACCCCGACAAGACCCCAGACTGGGACGTCGAGCGTTGGCCTGACGCTATCATGATGCGGGAAGTGTTCTGGTTCTCAGATCCTCCGGTGCTCAAGGACATCCTGCCGGCTTCGTCGTTCAAGGCGATCAGCTCGGACGCGCGCAACCGCCTCGGCGAGCCCGGTCCGGAGCTGTACGAGGCGATCAAGGACATGGAGGTCGAGCCGGTGCTCGACCTCTATCGCTCACGGACCGCGCTGGAGTACCTCCGGACGGCTGTGGAGCCGAACCCCGCTATGCAGGTGGTCGCCAACCGCCGCACGGGAAAGGCGGGCTATGTCTACGCGCTGTCGCTTCCCGAGTACCCCGGCGTCTTGAAGATCGGCTCGGCCTTCGATCCTAGCGTTCGTGTCTGCGGTCTGAGCACGGCGGTGCCGAGCGATTTCACCATCGAAGACGCGATCCTCTTCGATGATTGCCGCTCCGCTGAGCTGGAGATGCACCGGCGGTTGGCGGCCGTACGTCACCGCGCCGATCGGGAGTGGTTTAGATGCACGCAGGCGGTGTTCCGCGCCACGGCGGCGACCATCCCCGGACGCGTAACCGCGATCGCCTAGCCGACAAAGCCCTGCGGCCACCAGCGTCTGCGCGTCTCGGCACGGAGCGTCGTCGCGCATCAGGTCGCTAGATGCCTTGCCAAAGCGATCTCGGCGAACCGATGAAGATCGTAGTCGGTGCGGCCATAAAGGCGCACCAAGCCGCCAGGCAACATATCAAGGCCGACGTCGGCGGCTTCGGCGATGGTCATAACTTCGGTGGCGGCGTCCCGCGGCAGGAACATTGCAACCAGTGGGAACCGTTCTACGTGGGCCCCGCCGAACCCGCCGGCGTTGCAGCTGCTTACCGTCACCGCCCCGAGCGCAGACAGCGCCATCACCGCAGCGATGACGCCGATGTCGAGGCCCCAAAAGTCTTCCTCGGGAAAGACGGCCTCTTCGATCTCCTCGGCGTACCGTGCGGCTTCCTCCTCCACATCCGCGGCCGCGGCGAACCGCGCGAAGAGCGCCTTTTCCCGTTCAATCGCCTCAGCGACGAACTCCCAGGAGATGTAGCGGATGTCCCGATACTGTTGATTGCCCTCCAGCCCGTCGGCCTCGCCAGCGTCCGCCTCTTCGGTCGTGATCTCGGCCAACTCGGCAAGCTGGAGTTCTCGCACGACCCGCTGCGGGTAGATGCGCTCACCCGGCATCAAGTCCCCTCCCCAAGCGCCATCGTTGACTTCCGGCTACGCAGGAACAAAATAGAAACAACAACTCTCGACGCGTCGCCGCTGTGGCGCCACTCTGGCGCCATGCATCCCGATTCGAAATCCGCCAGCGTCCGCGTGCTCGACAGGATCAACTTGCGCCTGCCGGCGGAGACCTTCGAGGCGATCGACTCGTGCCGGGCCACGCGGCCGGGCGCCGTGTCCCGTAACACTTGGATAACCGAAGCGATCGAAGAAAAACTGGCCCGGGACTGTGCGGCGGGCGCCCAAGGGGAGGGCCAGCGGCGCGATGCCTAAGTTCTACGAATTCTTCGCTGGTGCGGGCATGGCGCGCGCCGGGCTGGGCGACAGCTGGACCTGCCTCTTCGCCAACGACTTTGACGGCAAGAAGGGCCTCACCTACCAGGACAACTGGGGCGCCGGCGGCGAGCTGATGATCGGCGACGTGCGGAAGGTGAAGACTGCCGACCTGCCGGGGGTGGCGGACCTGATCTGGGGTTCCTTCCCATGCCAGGATCTCTCCCTGGCCGGGGGCGGCGCAGGGCTCAAGGGCGAGCGTTCGGGGACATTCTATCCGTTTTGGGAGGTGGTGAAGGCGCTGATCGCCGAAGGCCGTGCGCCCAAGATCATCGCGCTTGAGAACGTCTGCGGCACGCTCACCTCCCACAACGGCCGCGACTTCGAGGCGATCTGCAAGACTTTCGCCGACGCCGGCTACCGGTACGGCGCGTTGGTCATCAACGCAGCGCTCTTCCGGCCCCAGTCCCGTCCGCGTCTGTTCATGATCGGCGTCCACGCCGATGTCGAGATCGATGAGGCGCTAACCTCCTCCGGTCCGATTGCACCCTTCCACACAGCCGCGCTCCAGCGCGCCTTCGAGCGAGTCGGGAAGGCCGCTCAGAAACACATGGTCTGGTGGAACATCCCAACGCCACCGCGCCGCAATCAGACCTTCGCCGATCTGATCGAGGAGAATCCAACGAGCGTGGCCTGGCACAGTGCGGCCGAGACCAAGCAGCTCCTCGCGATGATGTCTCCGATCAACCGGGACAAGGTGAAGGCCGCCCAGCGCGCCGGCCGCCGCATGGTCGGCGGCGTCTACAAGCGCACCCGGCTGAACGAAAAAGGGGTCAAGGTGCAACGGGCCGAGGTCCGGTTCGACGACGTCGCCGGTTGCCTTCGCACGCCGGCCGGCGGCTCCAGCCGGCAAGTTATCCTCGTGGTCGATGGCGACAAGGTTCGAAGCCGGCTTATCTCGGCTCGCGAAACCGCCCGGCTGATGGGCCTGCCTGACGACTACAAGCTGCCGAAGAACTACAACGAAGCCTATCACTTGACCGGCGACGGCGTGGTGGTCGACGTCGTGCGCCATCTGGCCGAGCACATATTCGAGCCGCTCCTTGGACTAGGCGAGCAGGCGGAGGCGGCGGCCGCGTGACCGTCATCCCCTGCGAACAGGACCCTCGGCTGCGCGCCGAGATCGACCGGTTCGCCGAAGCGCTCAAGACCCAGGCCCACCTGCTGGGCAACCATGGCCTCGACGAGGTGAGCTTCTACAACTCACCCATCTTCAGGGGCGCCATCGAGAAGCTGCGCGGGGAGTTCTCCGCCACCCAACGCGGCAAGCGGGAGTTCTCGCAGCACGTCCTCAATCACATGGAAGACGGGGGCTACATCGCTGGGTGGGAGCGCGCCAAGGGCGGCGCTCGGAACGACTACTACGTGCGCCTGAACAGCGGCCGATTGGCGGTCATCGACCAGAAGGGATGCCTGGACGGGGCGAACACCAACATCTTCGAGCGCCCCCCAGAGGCCGATGAATTCATCACCTGGAGCCTCTGCACAAACACCGGCGCGGACCCGCGGCGCAACGCGTGGTCCGGGATCCACACCCGCCTGAGCGCCGAGATGATCAGTCGCAACCAGCGGGTCGACGGGGTGGTCATCTGGGACATGATCTGTGGGACCATGGGACGGCCCTGCCCCAAGCTGGCGCGGGTAAGTTCGGAAGCCCGGGTGACGACCCTTGGCCCGTTCACGACGCCGCCGCCCTGCATTTATGTTCTGCCAGCGGAGATCCCGTCGATCAGTCGCCCGGTCGCGCTGGCCCAGGCGCTTGTGGCCGTGGAATTGCTCGAGGCTTTCCACCGCGCCTTCGGCGGGCTGGACGAGGAGGTGAACTTCGTGGATTTCGAGCTCAGCGGCGCTGGGGACGAAATCCTGAGGCGGACGATCATTCGGCGCGCCGGCGTGCTGCAGCACGCCTCAGAGATGACGGCGATCCGGCGTGTCTGATCCGGGACCGCTGTTCGGCCGCAATCCCGACGCGGTCAACTTTCCGCCGTTCGAGACAGAGGATCTGCGCGAGAACCTGGCTCGCTTTCTCGACACGCCCTTCGCGCCAGCCGAGGGCGCGGCGCCCCTCCCCGTCGGCAACTACCGATGGGGCGTGTACGCCTTCTTCGATTACGACGGCGAGCCGATCTACGTCGGCCAGACCAATGAGCGGCTGCGCACGCGCATCCGCCGGCACCTTACCAACCAGCGGACCGATGCGGTGGCGATGTCGGTGCTCGACCCCTTCGAGGTGTTCGAGATCGAGGTCTGGCCCTTACCCGAGTATCAAGCGGCGAACCGGAGCACCGAAGAGGCGCGTCACCATCTTGACGCACTCGAGCGGCTCATCACCGAGCAAGCAATCGAAGGCTCCCAGTTCAAGGCGATCCTCAACGAGAAGGATCCGCCGCCAGGCCGGCTTGCGGTCGAGGCGCCGCCCTCATTGCGCGGCCGCATCGTGTCCGAGCGCGTGTTCGAGCTGCGCTCACATCCGGACTTCCGGCTCGCTAGGCGGGCGCTCATCCTCTCCCGGCTTGCGCAGGTGATTTCGGAGCGCAAGGTGCAGGGCGGGTTGAGGCGTGTGTTGCTGACCCAAGCCAAACGCCTGCAATGGCTGGCCTCACGGCGTTATGAGGCGCTCGGCGGCGCCGCTTCCGTTCAGACGGAATCGGAGGAGGACAGCGAGACTTGAGGATGATGGCGCGATGGCGGCCTACTTTCCTAGAGCGTGCGGAAACGAAGCTGAGCCGATGTGCGATCTCTAACTGTTCGCCGCTGCGCGCCTAGTCCGTCGGGTCGACAAGGAGGCGGGTCTCGCCTTCGCATTGGATGGCGCGGTAGCGCCGTCCCCAGGGAAACTGATCTTCCGGCAGCCGCGCGGATGCGGTCGGATTGTGAACCGTGACCCATCGGTTGGGCTGCAAGTCGCCCGGCCAAGTCGAGATGAACGCGCTGTCGTGCAGCACCGCGGAGATCTGTCCATAGGCCTCTGGATCTCAAAGGCCGTGGTCGCAACCGACGCATCCCGGGCATTGCGGATCTCAGGCCGATGTTCATGGCTCACCTCGAGAACCTCCCCGCTCATGCGATCGATCGTCACCACCTCATCGCCGAACGGCAGGACGGCGCTCACCACGCGGGGAAGGCCGACGCCCTCGACATGCGGATGCAGCCCGCCGGAACTCATGGCGACGACACAGCAGTCGTCCGGCCCCACCACGCCCTTCTCCCGATAGCCTCTGAACTTGTCCCGCTTCTCCTTCAGAGCGGCTGTGTGCCTCAAGAGCGCCTCGCGTATGGGGGCAGGTTGAAACCGCTCCCCGAGGGGCGGCGGCCGATCCGGATTGTCGGGACGACCCCAGGAGAGTGTGATGGCTTCGATCCACAGCTTGCGGCCGTCCGCTAATCGCGTGCCGATGTCGGGCCGACCTTCCTGGGCGGGATCGAGTTCGAAAGCGTGGTCCAGCAAGGTGGTGACCAGCCGCAGTTCGAAGAATCGCTCGTTCGTGCACCGCGCGAACTGATCCTTGAAATTGCTGTCAAGATAAGGCTGCGCCCGCTCGAACAACGCGTCGAAACGCGCGCGATCTTCCTCGCGGCCCTCGACCTGCATGCGCCGATAAATCTCGGTCGCGGCGTCGATGTCGAGGTCGAATAGGGTCATGTCAACGGCTCTGCAGCCCGTCCCAAGGGGAAGGGCCCCCTCCCTTTCCCTTCAGCCTCGTTTGAGGCGCACGCCAGGACCGCCGCTCGCCTCATCGGCGGCGATGAACACCACCCCGGCGGCTTCGAGCGCCCGCTTCACGGCTTCGACGTTTGCGGCGCTGCTACGGCCAGGGCCGACCTCCCCTTCCATTCGCCGGATGGTCTGAAGCGAGACGCCAGCAGCTTGCGCAAGCTGCGCTCCGCTCCACCCAAGCAGCCCTCTTGCAGCGCGTAGTTGAGCCGCCGTCAGCATGAGGTGGCACTTTTTGAGCCGTGCATGGTGTTTTCGGATTGATCTCTCGGAGTGATCCGTGGCACTAAAAGACTAATACACCGGAGAAGCTCAATCATGGGCTCACGTCAACAGACGGAGGGCGAAGGCGCGCATCTGCCCGCGCTCTCCCGGCGGGCCATGCTCGTCGGAACCTCGGCCGCCGCGGCAGCGTCCGGCGCCAACGCCACAGCGCCGCTTTCGGCGCGGCCTCACACATTCAGCGACCCCGCGACGCTCTACAAGCACTGGGTCTCCCTCGATCGGGAGATCGAGCGCCTGCTCCTCCAGTGGGGGAATTTCGAGGGCCGGCTCATGCAGGAGCACAACTGGTACCAGTTGAGCGAGGCCGAACGCGCCGGGCTGCCCGAGGGACAGGACTTTCGAGACCTGGACGCGTCTTTGAATCGCCTGTTGGCTGAGCGCGAAGGCCTACTCGGCAAGCTTCCCACGCGCGGAGCCACCACGATCGAAACCGTGGCCGCGAGGCTGGCCGTGGTGGAACGGCTGCTCTACCGGGACGACCATCCGGAAGCCCACGCCATGGTGGTCGGCTCGCGACGCGACCTCGCCGCAATCGTGGCCGGCCGGACCGCTCCAGCCGGGCCTTGATCGTGGGCTCGCGTCAAGGCACGGCGAGCGGCGCGGCAGGCCCACCGTCGCTCTCCCGTCGGGTCGTGCTCGTTGGCGCGGCGGCCGCCCCCGCAGCCAGCGCCGCCGATCCGCTGAGCGTGGCGAGCCCTGCCGCCGCCGATCCGACCAAGCCCTACAAGACCCTTCTCTACATCGACGCTAAGATCTCACGCCTGCGGCGGCGCTGGGCGCGGCTCGACAACTACCTTTCGGACCAACTCCAGTCGTTGCCCCTTGGATCTGAGCTGCAGACTCTGCGGGGCGCCGAAGAGCTCCGCGACATCGACGGCATGATCGAATTGCTGTCGGAGAAGCGGGCCGCGCTGCTGGAGACGCTTCCGGCGAAGGGAGCGGCCAGCCTTGAGGAGCTCATCGCACGGCTGGCCGTCGCCGAGCGCTTGATCTCGACCGACGATCATCTTGAAGCCCACACCCTGATCGCAGGCGCCCGGCAGGACCTAACGTGGCTGCTGAAGCACGGCCGCCTGCCGGGCGGCTGAATAGGTTGGCAAACGACCGGAGTTTGCGCTCTGTGAGATGATCACAGGCGCTGCCAACGTCTGTGGCTAGCTCTGTAAATCACGATCGGCGTCCCGCATGACCGGTGGGGCGAATGATCCTCGTCAAGACTGGCCTGCGATCTACCCTCGTCCGAGAACGCGCTTGCGGCCGCGATGGCGTGGTTCTCGGGTTGTCGGGTAGTCTACACACTTGAAGCGCAGCAATCGCTAGTAGCCGTGAACCTGCCACTTACAGCCGAACGGGCCCTCACCTACTCATGCCGAAAGCGAACGCCCTCCTCTCTCAGATTGAGTCCTCGGTATGGGGCGAGGTGCAGCAGCGGCTGACCGCCGTCGAACTCGAGCGCGGTCAGGTCCTGCAGCGCCCTGGAGAGGATATTGCGTCGGTGTACTTCCCGACCTCAGCCGTCCTGGCGCTCGGCTTGGAAACCGTCGCCGGCGAGAGCGTGAATGTCACCTTGCTGGGCCGTGAAGGCGCCTTGGGCGCTTTTGAGGCCTGCGGCAGCCGGCAAAGCTACACCCGCGCGACGGCGTGGGTGGCCGGAACGGTCTGGCGTCTACCCGCAAGCGCTTAACGGGAGCTCTTCGGGAACAGCTCAGTCCTTCGGCGCGAGATTCACAAGTACGTAGAGGTCCTGCTGGCGGAGTCCCGGCAGAACGTCGCCTGCAATGCGCTCCATACCGTCGAGAACCGCCTGGCGCGCGCTCTGCTCGATGTCGCCGACCGATCCGGCGCTCGGCGGCTTCCCATTACGCAGGATGCGATCTCGCAGCTTTTTGGCGTTCAGAGGACAACAGTCGCCGCATCGGTGTCTGCGCTTCAGCGCGAGGGTCTGATCCGCAGCGGCCGTGGCGCCATCGAGATCCTCGACCTGGACCGTTTGCAGGCGGCCACCTGCAGCTGCCGTGAGACGCTCGCCTACGTGCGCGAAGACATTCAGTCCCGCACCGAGGACGTCTGCGAGGCCTGATGCCCGGCCGCACGTTCGGCGGCCTTGGCGAGCTCCGCCGCGGTTTCGGCGGCGGCTTGGGGTGTGAGGGAGACACCCATCGGTCCATCGAAGGAGCGGATCACCACCTCCCCGTCGTACACCTCCACTGACAGCGCCCTGTCGTATGCGCTTTTCCGGGTCATCGCGCGTCTCGTCGTCAGAGCCCGCCAGAGCGTGAGAGCTGGCGGCCCTAGAACACGCCGACCTGCCAAATGTTGCAGCCGCTTAGCTATCGTCGGCGGTGCTTTTGCGCTTGGCCAGTGAGGTTGTCGGGTTTCCTACACTCGTCCCAGAAGACCTGAGCAATAGTGACGCCGATGCTGCGGGGACCTAGCGAAGCTGTCTACACGGTGTTGGGAGTGCGCGAGGATGGCGCCATCCCCATCGTCGAGCTGTTGGCGTGCGAGACTGACGAAACCGCGCTTGAACGGGCCGCCTCCTGGCTGGCGACCCACGCCAGCTGCGCGCGTGCCCAGGTCTGGCGAGAGGCGGTGCTCGTCGGAGAGGTTGACCCGCCAAGCACGGGCTCATCGTTGCGGCGGATGGGCTGAATCTGCGTCGTGTCGGCTTATCGGTTCTTCATGCTGGACGCGAGGGGACGCATCCAAAACGTAGAGGTTATCGAAGCGGTGGACGATGCCGCCGCCATTGCCGCGGCCGACGAGCTCCAACAAAGACATCGAATTCCCGGATACGAACTCTGGCAGGCCGCCCGACGGGTGATCTCCAAGCAGGCGCCGCCCTCGTAGCGTTTGCAGTCCACGAGCGGGGGCGGCAAACGGTCCACGGCCGCCCAGGACCCGGCCGAGTGTTGCGACACCCAGCGCGGAGCGCTCATGCGCCGAGGAGCTGCTTGAACACCGCGCCAGCCAACCTACCGCGACGGTCGGCGTTTACGCCGCCGGAACTATACAGCTGGAGGCCCTTGTGAAGCTACTTGCCGCCGTCTTTGCACTGTCCGTCGCAACCCCGGGAGCTGCCGCGGCCCAATCACCAGTCACCCCTGCGATCGCGCTCGGACCGAACACCACCCTCTTGAACGTGACAGCCGAAGGCCGCGCGCAGCGCAGGCCCGACCTCGCCAACTTCAATGCCGGCGTGGTGACCCAGGCTCGCACTGCCGGCGAAGCCCTAAGCGCCAACTCGAGCCGTATGGACGCGGTGATCGCCGCTCTGAAGCGGAGTGGTGTGGCCGACCGCGACATCCAGACTTCGACGCTCAGTCTCCAGCCGCAATACTACTATCCTCAGCGGGAACGCCCTGTCCGCGAGCCCACGGGGGCGGTCATCGAACCGGCGGAGCCGCAGGCGCCCCGCATCGTCGGCTATGAAGCGCGCAACAGTGTGACCGTTCGCGTCCGTAGGATCGATGACATGGGCCGGATCATCGACGCTCTCGTCGGTGCAGGCGTCAATCAGGTGGAGGGGCCCTACTTCACCGTCGAGAACGAGGAAGCCGCTGCGAACGAGGCGCGCACCGAAGCCATGAAGAATGCGCAAGCGCGCGCGGAGCTGTACGCCCGCGCGTCCGGAATGCGGGTATCGCGGATCCTGACGATCACGGAAGGCGGCGGCTATTACCCGGTTGCGCGCGAGAATTTCATCATGGCGACGGCGACAGGGTCCACGATGGCGCCGCCCCCTCCCCCGCCCACTGCGGTGCAAGCCGGTGAAGTCACCCTCGGCGTTTCGCTTTCGGTGCAGTTCGCGCTGGAGCGCCAGTGACCCAACCCCTGGGACACGAGGACAGCCGTTGGAAGCCCGGCGGCCGGCTGAACGTGGCCACCGCCGCACGCATGGCAGGGCTCGATTCTCCCTAATCCGGCCTCGCCACCTCCACCTGGAGACCAAGGCCGGTCAGCTGAGGATGCACCCGGCCCGCGTCGCCCACGACCACCCAGACAATCTTTCCGGGGTCGATCATTGCGCGCGCCGCTGCGTCGAGCTGCGGCGCGGTCATGGCGCGGTAGCGGTCAGCCACCTTCTCCCAATAATCATCCGGCCGCCGGTAGAGGGCGTTGCTCCGGAGCGCGCCCAAAACAGCGGCTGACGTCTCGAACTGGCCCGCGAGCTGGCGGGTGTTCGCGTTCACCACCTGACGCAGCTCCGCCGGCGTCACGCCCTTGCCGCTCACGAGGTCACGGACGTGGTTCAAGAGGGCCTGCACCGCAGGCCCGGTCTTGTCGGCCTGGACGGGCGCGATCAGAAGCAGGCTCGATCGATCCTCCAGCAGGTCCACGCTGCTGCGCGCGCCGTAGGACCACCCCTTGGTTTCGCGAAGATCCATATTGATCCGCGAGAGGAAATTGCCCCCGAGGACTTCGTTCACGGCCCGCAGGTCGAGCGTATCATCGGTCCCGCGCACGGGGAGAACCTGCCCCGCGTAGATGTACGACTGGGGTGACTGAGGCCGGTCGACCAGCACCACACGCGTCCGCGCGAGTGGAGGTTCGACCGCGACGTTCTTCCGGCCCACCGGCGCGGCGGGCGCCCGCCAGTCGCCGAAGCGGCGCTCCAGCTCGGCCACCAGCGTTGAAAGCGGGATGTCGCCCACCGCGAAGAAGGTCGCCGTGTCAGGGCGGATCCAAGTCTGATGCAGCCGGACCAAGTCGTCTCGCATCACGGCCTTGATCGCCGCCGCGCGACCGGCGCCGCTCGGCGGGTGTCCGTAAGGGTGAATGGGACCGTAGATGAGGGGCGGCAGCGCCCGCTGCGCCAAGCCGGCCGGCTGCGTCAGCTCCTCAGCGATCAGCGCCAGCTGCTGGGCCCGCATCCGATCGACTTCGGCTGGCGCGAACGCAGGATTGCGGATGATGTCGGCGAAAAGGTCGAGCGAACGCCCCAGGTTCGGCGTCAGCGCCGTGAGCATGATCGCCGACCGATCCCGCGTGACAGCAGGTTGGATCTGGGCGCCGAGCCGCTCCTGCTCCTCGGCGATCTCTACGGAGGTGCGGGTCGTGGTCCCTTCCGGCAGCAGCCGCAGCATCAGGGACTGCTGACCAGAAGCCTCGGGCAGGTCAGCGGCGACGCCGGCGTTGAATTCCGCGGCCAGGCGGATCACCGGCACAGTCTCGCGGCGGGCGTAGACGATTTCGATCCCGTTGGAGAGGCGCGCGCGCTCCACAGCGGGGAAGTCGAGGTTTGCGATCTGGCCCACCGGCGGCGGCGTCCGCTGGGCGCGCACAGCGGCGTTGGTCGCCTTCCGCGCAGGCTCCCCAGAGCTCCCCTCCCTCTCCGGTTCAGGCGGTTGTTGCCTCAGCGAGGCTCGGGCACCCGCCGCCTCCTCGTACGGTCCCCGTTCGCCGGGCACCACGGTGAGGGCGTAAACCGGGCGGGCCAGCCACTTCTGCAGGACCCGCTGAACGTCGGACGGCCTCACTTGGCCGAGCGCCAGGAGCCGCTTGCGGTAAAATTCCGGGTCGTTCGCATAAAGCGCCCCCTCGGCGAGCGCCGTGGCCTTGCCGTCGAAACCACCGACCTGCTCCAGCCCGCGGATCCGGCCGGCGACCTCTGTCATCACAACACGCTGGACCTCATCCTCTGTCGGTCCCTTGGTGATGAGCTCCGCGATGATGGCGTCGAGCCTTCGCGCCACGGCGCCTGCGTCGACGCCAGGCTTCACATCCACTTGGACCTCGAAGATGCCTACCCGATGGAAAGCCTGGTTGTCGGCGGAGACCCGCACCGCCGTCTGGTCCTTGCGTACGAGCTCGTTATCCAGTCGCGAGCTGGACAAGCCCCCAAGGACGCCCGCGGCGATTGTCAAGGCGGCGCTGTCCGGATCGAGCAGGCCCGGCACGGCCCAGTTGCGATAAAGCCGCGTGTTGGCGACGCGATCCTTCATCTCTTCGGTCGCCGGAGCCGAAAGGGTCGGCACCGGCGCATCGGCCGGCCGGTTGTCCGGGCCGCGCGGGATGTCGCCGAAGTACTTCTCCACCAGCGGCCGCGCTTCTGCGGTCGAAATGTCGCCGGCCAGCACCAGCACGGCGTTGTTCGGTCCGTACTTGGCGCGGAACCAGGACCTCACATCCTCGAGCGTCGCAGCGTCGAGATCGGCCATGGAGCCGATCGTGGCGTGGCGGTACGGATGTCCTTCGGGGAACAGCGCCGCCAGCTGCGCATACTCGACCAGGCCGAAGGGCTGATTGTCGCCCTGGCGCTTTTCGTTCTGAACGACGCCGACCTGGTTGGCGAGCGTCTCCTGATTGACCGCGCCAAGCAGGTGACCCATCCGGTCGCTTTCGAGGAAGAGCACACGCTCGAGAGCCGGCCGCGGCACAGTCTGGAAGTAGTTGGTGCGGTCGAACCAGGTCGTGCCGTTGAAGGCCGTCGCGCCCACTTCGCGCAGCGGCTCGAAGTAGTCGCCGGGCGCGTTCTCCGAGCCGTTGAACATGAGGTGCTCGAAGAGATGCGCGAAGCCGGTTCGGCCCGGCGGCTCGTCCTTGGACCCCACATTGTACCAGACCGACACCGCCACCACGGGGGCCTTGCGGTCTTCGTGCACGATCACCCTCAGCCCGTTGGCCAGGGCGAACTGATCGTAGGGGATATCGACCTTTCGCAGCAGCTCCGAGACCGCCGCGGGCGGCGTATCGGAGATTGAGGGGCCCGGCGCCTGCCGAGCCTCGGCCGCTGAACCAGCGACCATCACTGTTGGGAACATCAGTAAGCCCATAAGCAACCGGCGCATCCGACCTCGTCTGGGTAAGAAGCTGAGACCGCCGCCTAAGACGCCGCGCATCCGCTCGGGCGATGTAGGGCGAAAGGATCGGCGCGGAAGACTCGCCGCGTGCAGTCACGCCGCCCCGACTCGGCGAAGGGCGTCACGGATCTCCATGAGCGGAACCGGCTCGTCGGAACCGGGAAGCCAGCGAAGCCCGGGGTGATCCGCCGGTGCGAAGGCGTCCGAGGCCCAGGTGGCGAGGATTTCGCGCTTTTCGGCCGCTGTCAGGCCGGGATCCTTCACCACGTCTTCCGGCCTGTTGAAGCCGATCGGCGGGCGCATCAATTGCGTGAGAAACAGGAACCGGGCGTGCGCGCCCGCAGCGCCATCTCGCTGTTCCAGCATCGGACGTCTCCAGAATCTCGCTAAGACGTGCTGGTTAAGCTGGGTCGTTCGGCCGGCGTGTTCAAGGCGCTTGGGCCTTGAACGTTTGGAGCGGCGCCTATCTAGACCGGAGGTCCGTGCGGGAGACGTGGCCTCGTGAGGCGAAGCCGGTCGACAGTAGCGGCGGTTCAGCAGCTGCGCGCCCGCGTGGGCGACCCGCAGTTGATGTGGCGCACCCTCGAGATGGCGAGCCGCGAATTCGCCGCTGTCCTCGCCCTCTTCACCGTCGCCGTCTGCTCTTGGTTATTCCTCGAGATCGTCGACGAGGTCGTCGAGGGGGAAACCGAAAGCATTGACCGACGGATCCTGCTCGCGCTTCGCCGGGGCGGAGGCGGGCATCAGCCCATCGGGCCTCGCTGGCTGGAGATGGCCGCGTCCGACGTCACGGCGCTCGGGTCAACGACCGTCCTCGTCCTGGTGGTGGTCTTCGTCGCCGGTCTGTTCTCGATCCTCGGTCGGACTCGCGAGGCGCTGCTCGTCGTGTTGGCCGCCGCAGGCGGGTCGACCGTGAGCCAGGGCCTGAAAGCCTTGTTTGACCGGGAACGTCCGGAGGCGGCATTGCGCGCTGTCGAAGTGATGAACCCGAGCTTCCCGTCCGGCCACGCCATGCTGTCTGCCGTCGTATTCCTGACGATCGGCGTTTTGTCTGCCCATTTCGCCCGTCAGAGGCGCGTGAAGCTGTATGCGGTTTCGGCGGCGGTCGTGACGACCCTGCTCGTCGGCATGACCCGGGTCTACCTCGGCGTCCATTGGCCAAGCGACGTGCTCGCCGGGTGGAGCTTGGGCGCGGCCTGGGCCTTAAGTTGCTGGCTGGCGGCGTGGGCTGTGGATCGACCGTGGCGGAGTCGGCTGAGAGCACGGCCTCATCACGCCTGATCGGGACCCGCGAAGCCGCAAGACGCCAACTCGCCTGGGGACGGGCCCGGTTCGCGACTGGGAATCTATTCTCACCCAGCGCAAAGACGGCGAAGCTGGTGATCCGCGAACCTTCCGCTACCAGCGCCCACCTCGGACCACGCCGCCTCATGACCGTCAAGGCGACCAGCCCGGCCTCCCCGCCCGACGCCGCGCGCAGCATCTTCGGAGAAGCGGATCACTCGCCCTTTAGCGGATCGGGGGTCGAGCTCATCTACGGACGCCACGAGGACGGCTCCCTCGTCCATATCTCGGCCGTGCCGTCGGGCCTCGCATGCCAGTGTGTCTGCCCCGCGTGCGGCCGTAGGCTCGTCGCGCGCAAAGGCCCCAAGACCGCTGACCATTTCGCCCACTACGGCGCCGGCGCGGGCTGCGGGCGCGCTGTCGAGACCAACGCCCACATCTGGGCCAAGGCGGTCCTGGAACGCACCAAGCGGATTCTCCTCCCCGCCATCGAGGCGGAAGAGGCCGGCCGCCATGAGGTCGCCCGACCCGCCAGCATGTTCAGGTTCGACGAGGTGCGGCTGGAGAAGCGGTTCGGCGACCTCGTGCCCGATGTGATCGATCGTGCCGGATCTCGCGAGCTGCTCGTTGAAGTCTATGTCACCCACCGCTGTGACGAGACCAAGATCACCAAGATCCGTGCGGGCGGCGTCTCGGCGATGGAGGTGGATCTAAGCGCGCTTCGCACCTGCCAGGACCCCAGGCAGGTGGGGACGGCGCTCCTGCGAGCCGCGCCCAGGGCTTGGCTCTACAACCCCTTCGTCGATGAGGCCGCAAGGAAGCTGAAGGCGGCGATCGCCAAGGAGAAGGCCGACGCGGCTGCCGCGCTGCGCCGCCAGGCCGCCAAGATGATTGCCCTCGCCCGCCGCACCCCTGCCGGATCGGTCGATCACATGGTTCAGGAACGTGCGCAGCGGGCGCGCCTAGGGCGCGAAGGATACCTGTCGTGGGCGTCGCCTTCGGTTGACGGTTTCACCGTCGCGGCGGAGCATTGGCAGGCCGCGCTCTACGTTCGTTGCGTGATCGGTTTCGCCGCCCGGCCAGCATGGTCGCGACGGGGCTTCGACGCGTTCGACGTGATCGAGAAGCTTGGCGACTGCGTCGCTCCATCCTTCGCCAAGCGGCTGGGTCGCGGCTTGCTTGAGGCGCTGCACGACGCCGGCTCCGACTTTGTTCCGCCGTCCACCACGATCGCCCGCTATCTGGACTGGCTTACCGACGCGGGCGTCCTCACCCACGACGGCTTCAGCTACCAGGTCTCCCACGCCGAAGCCCAGGACCTGGCGCGCCTTCGCCAACGCCACGACGTCGCCGCGGCGCGCCGGCGACGGGTGACGGACCGCGTGAACGCAATCCTGAACCAGTTGCCGGACGACGAGACCGCCGGATTCGATCTCGGCCGGTGGATGCGGTCGCCGCTGCCGGTCTTCAGCAGCAGCGTCGAGTCGCTGATCGAAGCCGACGACCAGGCTTGGTGGACCTTCGAAGCACGTCTTGATCGGATCGAGTCGATGCAGGCCGGCTGGAGCTGGACAGAGGAGTTCCTGAACCTCCCTCTGAAGGGAGAGCTGGAGCGCGCCACGTCGCGGGAGCAAGCCCGGCAGGCGGCGGCGGCCGACCGGAAGAGGCAGGAGCTCGAGACCGCCGCCAACGGCCGCGTCCTTGTCGCGACCGCCCGCGCCGAAACCACGCTGGGCGCAGACGCCGCGGCGGCCTGGCTGGAGCGCGCCGGACGGTCTAGCGCCACCAGTCCCCTGGATGCGGCGCGAGCGAGCCCCGAAGGCTTGGCGAAGGTGCTCCGCGCGCTTGAGCGCATCGAGGCCGAACGGCGCGTGCAGCTGGCGCGGGAAGCCGCCCAGGCCGCGGCGCGAGACGAACTTCGGCGCGCCGCCGCCAAGGTTTTCGATGAGGTCAGGGCCGAGGTGTTCCTGAGGAGCGCCCATCCGGCGCTGAACGGCCGAAGCCCGCTCGCCTACTGCGCCGATCCGGTCACCTTCCGCGCATGCGTGGCCCTCCTGCCCGCTCGCCGGAGAGGATGAGGTGCTCGCGACGGAGATCACGGCCGAAGCGAAGGGCTCATCAGCCGACGCAGTCAGACGTCTAGCCGCCGAGTTCGTCGTCGGAGGGTTCGAGCCATTCAAGGATCTGTGCGACACGTCCCGATGGGAGCGGCTTGCCGGCCGCGCGCATGGCTTCCTCGTTGGCGAGCCAGGAGCGGGCTTCGAGCAACTCCTCCTCTGTCGCTCCGAGGGCCGTGATCTCCGCTACGGCCGCCTCGTCTAGCGGACCAAGGACGCTTTCCAGAGAGGCTCGGGTGAGAATCGTCATGTCCGGATTTCCTGGTTTGGGCGCGCGCGTCGGTCGAGCGGCGCGGACCCTGCAAATCCGTTCCCAGGCCGAAGTTCCCCAGAGCCAGCTGGCGAGGTCATCCGGTCACCCAGCCGCCGTCGGCTGTGTCGCTTCGATCTCCACGATGTTCTCTGGATTGATCACCACGTTGAGCCCGTGCTGCATGGCGAGCTCCTCGGCGTAGTCCTGCAGGTCCGCCACCGCGGGCCGCACGTCGAGCGGCTGAAACGCGACGGATCGACGCTCTCCGGGATGGCTCACCCCGGCTCTGAGCGTCACCTCGACGGCGTAGCTCACGGAGGCCCCCGCCAAGCTCGCGGTGTTGATGTAGACGGCATGAACCTCGTCGCTTGCTTCGCCGAGGTCGGTCGCGTCGAAGGCGAACCAGGCCGTAGGGGCCTCGCCGAAGAGGTCGACCGCCAGGGCCACGCTGCGCGCTTCCCAGAGGTCCTGCAGCGAGAAGGGCTGCGACGACGGTACGCCGGCCATCGCCAAGAGCCGCTCCCAGCCTTCCAGCACACGCGTCCAGACCGGCAGCTGCTGGAGATAAGGGCCGTCAAGCCTGCCGGTCATCGGCAGGGTGAGGCGAGCCTCGAGCGGGGTCTGTGGCGTAAGGGTGATCACGCCGTCGCCCTTGGCGAGGTGACCCAGGCCGCGAAGGAGCTGGATCCATGCGGGAAGGCTCCGTGGCGTGGTGTCGAACGCGTCTGTCGTATTGAACGCGGCGGCGCCGGCGCTGAACTTCAGCGTGAAGTCCGCGTGCCGCACCAGCAGCCAGGTCCCTTCCCCTGCCAACGCGGGCAAGCCCGCGAACATTTCGGCCTCGAACACCGCCGCTGGCGACAAGCCCACGCCACGGATGGAGACGGTGCAGCGGCCCATGCTCGGCGGCTCGATCCGGAGCTCTTCAAGGCCGTCCAAGGCTTTGCCGGCATAGGGCAGCCGGATGCCGAACCGTCGATCGTAGGCGCGAAGCTGGTCGGGTTTGAGCGGCTGCAGGCCCAGCACCACGTCGCTCAGGTGATCCGCGCTCTCTACCCAGAACAGCGCCTCGGCCTCCAGGCCACCGTCTTCATAGCCGAGCGCGTCCAGCTGGCGCTGCTTCTCCCGGCTGTAGGCAGCGGGGTCCTGCCCGCACGCGCGCCGCAGTGCGTCTGTGAAAGCGTCAGGCGAGGGCGAGAACCTCGCCCCGAACCGCGCCGGGTCGAACGTGATCGTGAGCTTGTTGAGGTCGAACCGGCCCTGCGCATGGGCGGTCCTCAGCCGATGCAGGACGCGGGCGAGCGCAGGCCCCAGGAGATGGATGAGGTAGCCCGTGCGTGGTTCGCCCTCCGCCGTCAGGCGGAGCACGACGACAAACGCCGGCCTGGGATCCTTCGCCAAGCGCTCGATCGCTGACAGGCTCAGCTTGACGGGTCCGGCGCTGGCCGTGGACTTCAGTTGAACGGCGCAGGCCGTCGGCAAGCGGGCGTCCAGCGCACCGGCGTCCGCCCCCGGCATCGGGAACTCCACCACAAAATCCCACGCCGTGCGGTCCCTGTTGCTCTTGTTGCAGGTGAATCCGGCTCGCACGCAGAGGTTGGCGAACAGGGTTTCGCCGGCTTCACCCAACTCATCTGACGTCAGCACACGGGGCATCGTGGGACCTGTATCTCCCGGACAGCGCTCCGGGCCAGCAGTGGTCGCAGCCTGGAGGCGTCGCAGGCGTTGCACCGTGCTTGGCGGCGCGGCGCGGCACCCTACATCGCGCTCATCGGCTTAGCGCACATGAGAGGAGCACCACATGAAGCTCTACTACGCTCCAGGCGCCTGTTCGCTGGCGCCCCACATCGTTCTACGGGAGGCGGATCTACCGGCGGAGCTGGAAAAGGTCGACCTCGCCGCCAAGAAGACCGAGCGCGGCGAGGACTTTCGAGCCATCAACCGCAAGGGCTACGTCCCGGCGCTGAAACTGGACGACGGAACGCTCCTGACCGAGAACGCCGCAATCTTGCAGTACCTCGGCGACCGCGCCGGCGAGCCGGCCGGACTGATCCCAGCCGCAGGAACCATCGAGCGCTACCATCTGATCGAATGGCTAACCTTCGTTTCGACCGAGCTGCACAAGGGCTTCGGCCCCCTGTTCAACGCGGCCTTCCCCGAGGACGCGCGCAGGCTCACGCTTGCAAAGCTCGCCGAACGTTTCGACTTCCTCAATGAGCACTTCGCGGACCGGGAGTTCCTCTACGGGAACCGCTTCAGCGTGGCAGACGCCTACCTCTTCACCGTCCTCAGTTGGACCAAACGTCACGCCATCGATCTGCAGCCCTATCCCAACGTGAAGCGCTTCCAGGATCGGATCGCCGATCGGCCCGCGGTCCAGAGGGCCCTTCGCGAAGAGGGTCTTCTAGAGCAGGCAACGGCCTGATCGTTGGGCCGTCCCGGCGGGCCAGGCCGGGACGGCGCGCGATCATCCAACCCATGCGGATCGCCACCTTTAACGTGAACGGCGTCAATGGCCGGCTTCCGGCCCTGCTGAGGTGGCTGGAGGAGACCCGGCCGGATGTGGTCTGCCTGCAGGAGCTGAAGACGCCGCAGGAGCGCTTCCCCGCCGCGGCGATCGAACGCGCGGGCTACGGCGCGATATGGGTCGGCCAGAAGAGCTGGAACGGCGTCGCCTGTTTGGCGCGCGGCGCAGAACCGGTGGAGGTTCGGCGAGCTCTGCCTGGCGATACGGAGGATCTGCAGAGCCGATACCTCGAGGCCGCCGTCCAAGGGGTTCTCGTCGCCTGCCTCTACGCGCCGAACGGCAACCCCGCGCCGGGCCCGAAGTTCGACTACAAGCTGGCCTGGCTTGGACGGCTGAACACCCACGCCGCTGATCTTCTGAAGACAGGCACGCCCGCCGTTCTCGCCGGGGACTTCAACATCATTCCGACCGAGCAGGACGTCTATAAGCCGGAGCGTTGGGTCGACGACGCCCTCTTCCGCCCGGAGGTCCGCGCCGCCTTTCAGGACCTGCTCGGCCAGGGCTGGCGTGACGCCCTCCGCAGCCTCCACCCCGCCGAGCGGATCTTCACCTTCTGGGATTACTTCCGCAACGCCTACCCGCGCGACGCGGGCCTGCGGATCGATCATCTGCTCCTGAGCCCGGCCCTGTCGCCGTGGCTCGTCGCCGCCGGCGTCGATCGCCACGTCAGGGGCTGGGACAGGGCCAGCGACCACGCGCCCGTGTGGATCGAGCTGGACAAAGGGCTGCTGAGGCCCCGTTGAGCGCTGGCGCGCTCTGGCGACTAGGCCCCGGGTTTCACGAGACTATCGACGGTTGCGAGGAACGTCGCGAGCGGCGTCTCCTTGGCGAGCGTCACGTCGGCGCCGAGGTGGGCCGCAACGCCCAACAGATAGTCAGCCGACAGGGCCCCGCGCCCCGCCGTGGTGGCGATCACCCGCACGGCCGGCCACCGAGCACGTGCGGCCCGGAGCGCCTCCAGACCATCCCTCTCGGGCATTAGCATCTCGACGATCAGGACGTCGACGGGACCGACCGCGGTCGAGATCGTCCGGCCGTTTTCGCCCTCCTCCACCTCATAACCTGCACCCCACAGCGCAGCCGCCAAGGCGACCCGGAAACCCGCGTCCGGGTCGAGCACCAACACTCTGCAATTCAACGGGAATCTTCCGTTCGGACCGGCCCGAAAATCCGTCTGTCCCGTCGCAACCAATCCTTGTCGGATCAGTTATGCGGGATGCCACGTGCGAGCAGTATAGTGCACAGTCCATGGCGTTTAAGGGAGTAAGAGACCGTGTCCGTTGCGTTGACCTTGCCTTCTGCCGAAGGCGGGCTGCGCCGGTATCTGACCGAGATCCGGAAGTACCCGCTGCTCGGCAAAGATGAAGAGTACATGCTGGCCAAGCGCTGGCGGGAACACCAGGATCCGGAGGCCGCGCACCGCCTCGTCACCAGCCACCTTCGGCTGTCCGCCAAGATCGCCCTGAGCTACCGCGGCTACGGCCTGCCGCTCGGAGAGGTCATCTCCGAAGGCAATCTCGGCCTCATGCACGCGGTGAAGAAGTTCGACCCGGACAAGGGCTTCCGCCTGGCGACCTACGCCATCTGGTGGATCCGCGCCGCCATTCAGGAATACATCCTTCGATCCTGGTCCCTGGTGAAGCTCGGGACCAGTGCGGTCCAGAAGAAGCTGTTCTTCAACCTGCGGCGCGCGAAGGCCCGTATCTCCGCGCTCTCCGACGGCGACCTCAAGCCGGACCAGGCCAAGGCGATCGCTAGTCGTCTAGGGGTGCAGGAGGACGAGGTGATCGCCATGGACCGCCGCCTTGCGTCGCGAGACGCTTCATTGAACACCCCGCTGGCGGCTGACTCCGAACAGGAGTGGTTGGACGTCCTGGAGGACGAGTGCGCCGTCGATCCCGAAGCCGCCGTAGCCGAGGCCGAAGAGCGCGCCCTCCGTATGGATCTCCTGGCCCACGCCATGCAGACGCTCAACGACCGCGAGCGGCGGATCTTCACCGCACGGCGGCTGCAGGATCCCCCAGCCCTGCTTGAGGAGTTGGCTCAGGACTTCGGCGTCAGCCGCGAGCGTGTTCGCCAGATCGAGGTTCGCGCCTTCGAGAAGGTGCAAGGGTTCGTCACCGAAGGGCTGAAGCGCAAGCTGCGTGAGAAGCGGCGCCGGCGCGCCGCAGACGTCCTGACCGCTCGGCCTGACGCGCAAGCGTCGCTCTCGGCCACGGCGTAGCGGGGCCTTGGCGGGAACACCGGCCCGCCCGGCGCCGTTCGTGCGGCGGGCGGGCGTGATCCACAAGGTGAGTTGATGACGGACGCCACGAACCGGCTGGCGGCGATCGCCGCCCCGGCGGAGACCTTCGCCTGGAGCAAATTCATCGACACCGCCGGCGACCTCGCGATCAATCTCGCGGTCGCCGCGGCGATCCTGGCCGTCACCATCTGGCTAGCGGGATGGGCCAACCGCGTCATGCGTGCCGCGCTGGGCCGGGTGCACCCACGCCGAGGCGCGGCCGACGTGACCTTGCAGACCTTCGCCGGCTCCATGGCCCGGAACTTGGTGCTTGTGGTCGGTCTGGTGGCTGTTCTGCAGCAGCTGGGCGTGCGCACCACTTCGATCATCGCCGTCTTGGGCGCCGCGTCGCTAGCGATTGGGCTTGCGCTGCAAGGGGCGCTTTCCAATGTCGCGGCCGGCGTCATGATCCTGCTTTTCCGACCCTATCGGGTGGGCGACATCATTGAGACCGGCGGAAAGGTCGGCCGGGTTGAGGCGCTGGACCTCTTCGTCACCGAACTGGCGACGCTGGACAATCTCAAGGTCGTCATCCCCAACAGCAAGGTCTTCGGCGACGTCGTCGTGAACCACACACACCACGACCGACGGCGTGCCGACGTCAGCCTCCGCTTGCCCGCAACCGTGGATGCGGCCGCGCTGATCGACCGGCTGCGCCAGCGCCTGAACGAGGACCCGCGCGTTCTGAAGGAGCCCGCGCCCATCCTTGAGCTGACCGGCGTCGGCGAAGCCTGGGCCGAGCTTACCGTGCGACCCTGGACCGATCGCGAGAACTACGGTCGTGTAAAAGCGGACGTCCTCCTCTGGGCTAAGCTCCTGGAAAAGGACCTGCAGGCGGCGCTGCCCGCGACAGCCGATGTCGAAGGCGAGCGGCCGCGGGAAGAGCAGCGACCGCGCCCGGCGCTGGCCTGAGCCGACCTGGGTTGTTCGAGAGCGCGGATGCTGGACCTCCTCTCCCGCCTCGCCGCGAAGGCGAGCTTGAGACGTTCCGCGCCGTAGATCTCGCCGCCGCAATCCACCCGGACAACGCCCAGTTCGTCCGCGGCAAGGTCCCCGCGAAGATCGCCTCCAACTACTTCGGGGACCGCTTGGGACTGCCGCTGCATGACTTCACGGCCTGGGCCGGAGAAAACGCCGAGTGGCCTCAGCGTTTGATCGCCGAACTCGGTTCGCCTGACACGTTCAGGCGAACCGGCCGGCGGCGGTCAGGTCAGCGGGCTGCTTGGCGGCGGCGCTCCGCCTGCGGCGCCAACGTGGCCGTAAGATCCGCGAGCTCAGCTTCGCGCGCGGCGCGGCTCACATTGAAGCGAATAAGCACCACCTCCTCGCCTGTCGGCGTGGGCCACGGCGCAACGCCGAGGTCACCGGTCTCGCCGGCGCCCACGATGGTCCAGTTCTGCGCGTCCCGGCGGGCGACGACATAATTGCCGCTCCGCCCCTTCAGGAGCGGCGCGCGCCCGAGCGGCATGTAGCTGTACTCGGCGCCCGACGCGCCGCGGAAGATCACATAGCTCGACAAGACACCCGCCTCCGTGCCGTTCAGCATCTCACGCCGGGCCGCGCGACGTCAGCATCTGTGGTGTCGCGGAGCCGGAATCCTGTGGATGCGGCGCAAGAGCCGAGAGCTTGCGCGCGGACCCCACCGGCATCACCGTCGGCGCATGCGCCTACAGTACGGCCGCTACCAAGGACGAACCGCCGAGACCCTTCTGCTCCGGGCCCCGGACTACGCCGCATGGGTCCTGCGCCATCAGCCGGATGGCCGGCTGGCGCAGCACTTCCGCGGCCTGGTGGCGGCCTTCGACGCCCGGCCCCTGGTGCGGCTCTGCCAAGCCTGTGGCGCGCCGGCGAAGCGCGCCACCACCCTGCCCGAGCGCGCCGACCTCTACTTTTTCTGTGATGGATGCAGCCTCTATCCCGACATGCCGCCCCTGGGCTCGGCTCAGGACCTGCGAACCTGGGCGGACCTCGTCGACCACGTGGAGCGGGCCGCGCGTCGCAGACCGGCCGCCCGGCTGCGAGCCGTTGTCCGCCGTATGGCGCAGGCGAAGGGCGCGCCTTCCCGCATCACCGAGGCCGCCGCTGCATCCTTCTTCGACGGTGAGGTTTGAATGGCCGCGTCGCCTCTGCAGGAGCTGGCACGTGGCTCGGGAACACACCTGGTTGTTAGTGGCGGGAGCCGTCGTGCTTCTGGCGGTGCTCGGCATAGGCGCCAAGGAGCTGATCACCTGGCTGCTGGGCCGGGCGCGCGAGGCCGACCGCCGAAACCAACCGCCTGAGGACTAGGCCAGGAGCCGTCTCGGCCCGCCAGGCGCCATCACCGCCGCCGCGGCCGATCCTTCGGCGGCTCTGGCGCCGGGCGATCTCGGGTCTCTGGCCGCAGAGCGCGGATCGCCCGGATGAGCTCGTTCCGGCGCGTCGCGGGCTGCGGCATGGCCTTCACGAAGACGTTCACGTCCCTCGCCAGCGCACGATCGGCCGGATCTGTCGAGCGTGAGAGCGCCTGGGCGACGGCTGCATAGGCGCCGCGGACTGACGCTTGCCGCTCGACGATCCGCCGCTCCCACGGGCGCTCCATCGAGCCGCCCCGCGCAAGCCGCGCCGCCTCGCGATAGGCGGCGTCCAGGACCCGCGGCGCAGGGCCCTGCCCGCGCTCGTAGCGTTCCCGCATCTTCCGGATCGGGGTGCGCTCCGCCTTCTTGGTGACCCCCCGGGTCCGGCGCAACGTCGCTTCCGCCGCCACGCCGCGTTCCCGCAGCTTCTCGGCGAACCGCTGACGCCATGCCTCCAGATCGGCCTTGCGGGGACTGAGACGGCGCCCGTCCTCGCCCAGCGAACGCACGCTCAGGTGCACGTGAGGATGCCCCGCGTCCGTATGCAGCGCGAACACGTAGTCGTGGCTCTCGCCGAAGGTGTCGCGTGCGAACGCCCGCGCCGCATCGCGCATCCGGATGTAGTCCGTACCCGGCGGCATCGAGAGCACGATCGACACCGACATCGAGGCGTCGCTGCGGCGCTTCAGGTCCTCGGCCGCCCAGTCGCCCCCGAGCTCGCGAACCGCCTCCAGCCCCTTCAGCTGCTCGCCGTCGCGGCCCTCCAGCGGCAGCTCGCCGTCGCGGGAGATGTACTCCAGGTGCGCCTTCAGGTGCTCGCCGTCCCGCGTCTTGCCGGTGATCTTCACCATCACCTCGGGCGCGCGGCGCACCACGTTCGCCAGCCGCGCCTTCGGGTCGCGCCCGTGCGGCGCCGGCGGCAGCACCGGCACATCCGCCACCCGGCGACCGCCGCGGGCGATCGGAGCCCAGAGCTCGTCGAAGCCGCGGACCTGCGCGAGGGGGCTCATCGCTCGTCTCCTGCCCAGTAGGACATGTCGCCGTCCAGTGCGGCGCGCACGCCCTCAAGCTGGGCGCGGATCTCCTGACGGAACGCGAGCAGCTCCTTGGCGCTGGCGGCGCCCTCCCCTCGGCTGTGCAGCGCGTGGACGGCCTGGTTCAGGTTCACGCCGATCCGACGTAGGTCGCGTCGGATCTCGAGCAGCGCCTGGGCTTCTGCACGGCTGAGCTGAGGCCGCCCCAGGAGGCGGCGACGCACCAGACCGACGACCCACTCCGTTCGGCGAAGGCCCGCCGACCGACAGGCCTGGTCGAGGGCGGAGAGGTCCTCGTCACGCAGGCGGATCGTCACCTTCTCCGAACGGCCGCGGGCGCGCAGCTCCGGGCTCGCCTCAGGTAACGCCGCGCCGCCGCTGCGGAGCACCGTCTCGATCATCTGGCGCAGGAGCTTGGAGCGTCCGCCTCGTGAGGACGCGAAGGCGTCGAAGCGGACGGCGAGATCGTCGGACAGCCGCACGCCGAAAAACGCCATGACGTCATCGTGGCGTTTAACAATGCCGGCGGCAAGCCTATCCTGCCCTACTCACCACAAACCCCTTCGCGTTTGGTCGAACAAACGTCTGACGCTGTGTGGAAGCGGAGCCGTACTGCAGGCTGAGCCCCATAAGCGGCCGAGTCCCCGGTCAGGTAAAGCCGACTCCGAAGCAGGCGCACTGCCCTCATGGCGCTGCGAAAAAATGGGAGCCGAAGCTCCCTCAGAAGGGCGGCGCCCCCAGCAGCTTCTCGAGGCCCAACCAAGGCTCCGGATCGGCCAGCGCGCCCTCCGCCATGCACCAGGCGTCGGCTCCATGCCGCGCCGCCCAGCTCGCCTCCGCGCGCATCTCGGCTTCGCGCGCCTCGAACCCCTCGGTCTCGATCTCCGCTGGGACGTCGCCGCGATCCCAGAGCGGCATCAGCACCGGGTAGAAGCGGTGATAGCCGGCTCCGCCGGCATCCAGCGCCGTGATGAAACCGCGCCATTGAACGAGCTGCTCGCCCTTCGTCAGCTGCGTCCAGGCGGTCAGGGGGTCGATCGAGGCCATGGGAACATCTCCGTTCAAAGCCGCTCCCCGCGAGCGGCGACGGCCTCTTCGGGACAGGCCTGGGCGCCCGTCAGTCACCGGAGCCCTCGGCCCCGCCGAGGGCGGAGGGGAACGGCGCAGCCGTTGACTTACGGGCTGGCCTGGCACGATGGGACGACGACGCGCAGCGCCCGCGCCCGCATCAGCGGGCGCTCCGCACCGGCGAGCACGCCGGAGGCGCGCGCAGACCGGAACAGCGCCCCAGCCAGCCCGTTGCCTTGACCATGGAGAGAGTGATCATCGCCGCCGTGCCCAGCCGGCGCGCGCCCGCCGTGGTCCGGTACGCGGCCACCCTCGCGATCCTGGCGGCCTTCTTCGGGCTGCGCCTCCTGCTTGGCGAACAGCTCCGCTACTCCCCGCTCCTGCTGTTCATTCCGGCGGTGTTCATCTCGGCGCTGTTGTTCGACAAGTGGGCCGGCATTCTCGCCACCGTCGGCAGCGTGCTCCTGGCCGCCTATTATTTCATTCCGCCGTTGGGCTCCTTCGCGTTGAACGCAGACCAGGTGCTGTCCCTGGTCCTGTTCCTGATCATCGGCCTGGCGATCTCTGCAGTCGTCGAGGGGCTCCGTCACTCGGTCGCGACGCTGCGATCTGCAGAACGGCAGAAATCGATCCTGCTCGAAGAAGCCGCCCACCGGACAAAGAACGATCTCACGATCATCGCCTCTCTTCTGGCGATGCAGGCGCGGGCGCAGAGCGACGAGGCGACGCGCAGCGCGCTCGAAGCGGCGGTCGGGCGCGTTCACATCCTGGCCCAGGCCCAGGATCGCTTTCGCGCCACCGCGGCCGGAGGCCCGCAGAACCTCGCCGCATATGTCGAGGACATCTGTAATGGCCTCGGTGAACTGCTTCGGGGAGTGCGACCAATCGCGATCCGCGTCCGCGCCGAGCCCATCGAGCTCGGCGCGTCCGAAGCCGTGTCGCTCGGCTTGATCGACAACGAGCTCGTCACCAATGCCCTGAAGTACGCCTTTCCCGACGAGCAGGGCGGCGTGATCGACGTCGCCGTCCAACGCGCCGGCAAGCAGCTGCGGATCGTGGTCGCCGACGACGGGGCCGGCTGTCCTCAGGACGCGGCGGAAGGCCTCGGCTCGCGCTTGGTGCGCATGCTGGCGGCGCAGCTGGGGGGAAAGGTTGTCCGCCGCCCGAGCAAACGGGGCTGCATCGTCGAAGTGTCCTTCCCACTCGCGAGTGACGTCAGGACCCGGGAGGGAAATGGCGGGTATGAAGCGTTCGCCGAATTCCCCCATGCGCGGCGTTAAGCCTCGACGGCCGCCCTAATCGGGGTGGGGACCAGCCCGCGCGAACGCCTCTATGAGCGGCGTATAGCCGTCAAGGTCGGGCTGCGTGGGAAAGCTGTGCCGAGCTCCGGTCGTGGCCCAGGCCAACTTCTCGGAGGTGAACACCTCGATGAAGGGCGCATACCAGGCGTGATCATCCAGCATGGTGGCCCGGACGTTGACCAGCCATTCCAGGCCCTGCGGACGCGTGAACATCCAATTCTTGCAACGCGGGCAGAAGAATTGCCGGTGCGGCCCGTGTAGTCCTCCGAGCACCGGATCGCCTTGGATCAGATGGAAGCCCTCGCTCGGCACCGAAACCGTAAGGGAGTAGGCGCTGGCGCTCAGCTTCTGGCAGCCCGTGCAATGGCAAGCCGCCGTGAGCAGCGGCGGCGCCGTGACCTGGAACCGCACCTCGCCACACAGGCATCCCCCACCCCAGGGGAGCTTCCAGCCGATCGTCATTGGACCTCCTGCGCGAAAGTGGTCGGATTGTACCCGCTGGCGAAGTGCAAGTCTGAGGCCGCGGGTCGCACTCGAACCGCACGAGGCCGCACGGGCCCGCCCGCCGGCCGACCCCGAAAGGCCATGAGACGCTGGCCTCACGCGCATCAGGCCGGCCACGCGGTGCACATCGATGCCCCGCAAGCGTTCGTCGAGGTCGTCTCCAGGTTCCTCGACCGTGTGGCCGCAGCCCCCGGTCAGTCGAGCGGCGTCAGCCGCAGCCGCCGGCGGCTGATCCAGCCCACCAGCGGGCGATCGGACGCATAGTCGAAGGCTTCCACCTTGGCCCAGGCGTCCGTCGCCTCGAGCACCCGCAGGGGCTGATCCGGATAGATCGCCCGGATCGGCGGCGCCTTGGCTTCAGGCAGGGTCCTGAGCCAGGCGCGCTCGTGCACATAGCGCAGGTCGCGCGTCGCCTGCGGCGCGGGCTGCGCGGCTTTCAGCTCGTCGAGCTTGGCGATCACCGCCGCCGTGCCCGGCCCCTGCCGGCCCGCCTCGTCGCCCTGGAAGGCCATCCAAGCGAGCGCGACCGAAATCACGCTCATCAAGGTCCCGACCAGGGTCATCACGCCCATCAGGGTGATGGGCTTGCCTTCCCGCCGCAGCACCTCGGCGGCGAGCTCCGCGAGCCGCGCCACAGCCGCCTCCAGGCGCTCCAGGCGCACCTGCTCGTCGGCCTCGTCCAGCGCGGTGACGCCCGCCATCACGGCCCCGAACACAGGCGCCTCGAGGTCGAGGTCTTCGCCGTAGTGGGCGAGCACGTCGGCCGAGGCGCCCCGGGCCGCGGCGCCGTCCAGGCCGGCGATCACGGTGGCCTGGAAGCCCGGCCGCTGCACCGCCTCGATCATCCGGCTGGCGAGGCCCGCCTCCGCGGCGTGCAGGGCCCCGATCGAGGCGAGCGCGGCGCCGGGCAGGCGCAGGTCGAACTGGCTGCGCAGCAGCTTGGCCACCGAGGAGGCCTCGCCGAACAGCTGGTCGTAGACGCCGAGTTTCGACGTCAGACCGAGGCCCGAGAGGTGAGGATAGACCTGGCCGACCCCTAGCACCTCGGTGGCGCGCCGCACGCTCGCCTGCATCTGGGCGATGGCCGAGCCGGGTCCCAGCAGGTCCTCGAACGGAGAGCGGTAGACCGGAAGCCGCGCCGCCTGCTCCGCCGCGCGCAGCATGGCCGAGGCGGTCCCGCCGTAGAGGGCCCGCTCCGCCGCCCAGAGGCTCGACGCCGGGCGCAGCATGGCCTCGAACCGACGCTGCTGCTCCATCATCTCCCGCACGGGGCCCAACACCTTGTAGGTCTCGCCCAGGCGCGCGACGGCGGAGGTCCGGCGCGCCATCTCCTCCCGCAACCGACGGGCTGGGGCCAGGGCCGCCTCGGCGCTCGCGAAGAGGATGCGCCGCAGACGATCCGTCTGCCGCTCCCCAGGCTTCAGCGCCTGGTCCTCGCCCGCCTCGGCGGCCAGCGGCCCCATGACGGGATCGCGCGCCTCCAGGAAGGCGCCGGCGGCGGTCTCGATCACGTCGTCGCAGAGCGCCGCCACCGCGGCGGCCTCCAGCGCCTCGCCATCGGGACGGCGCGCCTGCTCGGTCAAGAGGTCGCGCATGAGCCGGCCCCCCTCGGGCCAGCGCCCGCGCTCCATGCCCGTGCCGAGCCAGACGTAGAAGCCGGTCTTGCGGGCTTCGACTACGACATCGCCGATCCCTTCGACGGGGAAGACCACGGGATTGCTGAAGGCGGAGAGATCGACGGGGGGCTGGGTCACCGGAGCACTATAATCCACGGCGCGAGTCGGCGCCGCCGGGCGGTTCGTCTCAGCCCCGCCGTCCCCGTGAGGGATCGTTCGTTAACAGCGGCCACCGCCGTCAAGGGGTTCGCGCCCGGACTTCGCTCCCCGCTCCGCGTGAGGGATCAAACCCGCAGGGCCGAGACGCCGAAGGCGGCTCGGTGACGGTGCGCCAGCGCCGGCATGCCGAGCCCGACCGCGCCTCCTGCGCGGGCACGCCCAGCCTCTACTGCGATCCAAGCCTCTTCAGCCTCTCCAGCTGGTCCCCAAGTCGTCACCGCTGCCGGGCACAAGGTTCGTTCCGAGGTCGGACGAACCGCCTCAACATGAGCATCCGTTGCTGAAGCCGCCTCAATGTCACTGCCGCGCGAGTCCAAAGGCCTGCGACGATCGCTGCGAGGTCGGCTTCTGCAAGCGTCCCGGCAAGGACGCCTCCCGAGGGAGCCTCAGACGAAAGGGCTCAGGCGCCAGCCTGAGCCCACTCGAACTCTGTGCCGTCCGACCACATGGCATGCATTAGCACCGCCAGCTTCCGCGCAACCGCGACCTGCGCCTTCTTCAGCCCGGCGCGCTCCATGATCCGCAAACCCCAGAGCCGCAAGGGCACTGGCCGGTCGACCCTGACCAGCAGCACATTGGCGGCCTCGACCAGGTAGCTGCGGGTCATGGCGTCGCCGGTCTTGCTGATGCGCCCCGAGCGGTCGATCTCGCCCGACTGGTAGATCCTGGGCGTCAGCCCCAGGTAAGGGCCCACGTCGGCCGAGCGTTTGAAGCGGGCCGGGTCCTCGATGGTGGAGAGGAAGGCCAGCGCTGTGAGGTAGCCGACGCCCGGCACGGTCATCAGCCGGCGCCCGACCGCGTGCTCACGCGCGATCGCCCGGAGCTGCCGGTCGTAGATGCGGATCTGCTCGACAACGCCGGCGAGCACCGCGAGCATCGGTCGCGCAAAGCCCGCGTAGGCTGGATCTTGCGTCATGGCCAGGGATGCGCGCTGGGCGAAGCCCCGGCCCGCCGTCTTGGTCGTTATGACGCCGAACCGCTTCACGGCGCCCCGAAGAGTGTTCTCGAGCGTGCGCTTCGTCTGCATGAGCAGCTTGCGGCCCTGCAGCAGGCTGCGGATGTAGGTGGCCGACGCGCCGCGCACCCAGGCCTCGCGGTACCAGCCGACGCGCATCAGCTCGGCCAGGCCGCGCGCGTCGTTGCGATCGGTCTTGTGGGTCCGCGCCGAGAGCACCTTGTGGGCATGGCGCGTCTCCATGCAGATCACCGGCAATCCCGCGGCCCGCAAGCCGCGCACCAGCACGCCCGCCGTCTGGCCGGTCTCCAGCCCGACCCGCTTCATGTCGGCCGCCCGCTCGGCCAGGCAGCGGACCAAGGCTTCCGGCGAGCTCTTCACCCGCCCTTCGAAGCGCACCGCGCCGTCAGCTTCCAGAACGCAGACGCTCGTCTCCGCCAGCGAGACGTCCAGACCCACGTAGCTCGTCATGAGGGCTCCCCCGAGATGAAAGGGCAGAGCGGACACCGAGCCACCACACAGAATCAATCGCCGGGCCCGAGCCGCTGTTACCCCATGTCACCCGCATGGGCGGAGACCCGCCAGGGGCTCCGGGAGCCGCGCCAGGCGGCGACTAGAGCCCGACCCGCCGCGCGCGGCGGGACACGCCCGAAAGCTTGAGCGCGATAAAAGATATCCTGCTTCCGGTGTCGGCCATGCGCCATCACGTTCGTCCTCGCTGCAGACGCTGACGCATTCGAGACGGAGACGACCAAGGTGCGCTTCCTGCTGATCGTGAAGGCCACGCCGGAGTCGGAGCGCGGCGAAATGCCGGCCGACGTCGAGCGCCTGGCCGCCGACATGGGCAAGTTCAACGATGAGATGATCGCCGCCGGCGTCCTGGTGGACGGCGCGGGCCTTCAGCCCTCCTCCGCCGGCAAGCGGATCCGCTTCGAGGGCCTCGGCAATCCGAAGGTCACGGACGGTCCCTTCCCCAACACCAGCGAACTGGCCTCCGGCTATTGGGTCCTGGAGTGCAAGGACACGGACGAGGCGCTGAGCTGGGCCAAGCGCGCCCCCTTCGCCAGCGGCGAGCTCGAGCTGCGGCCGCTGCTCGACCCCGAGGCGTTCGAGGGGGTCGTGCCGGACGAGGAGATCGAAAAGGAGCGCGCCCATCGCGCCGAGCAGCTCAGGAAGGCGCCGAAGGCGGACGCCTGAAGCGGCGCGCCGCGGCCCGCGAAGCGCCCGACCCCCTGACGCTGGCGAGCGGGGCGCTGCGACCCTAGCTTCACGCGACGCGAAGGAGGCCTCCTATGAGAGTGGATCGGGCGTCTCGTGACAACGCAGCCCCGGTCGATCGGATCTACCGCGCGCTGACGACGCGCGAGGCGGTCCAGAGCTGGCTGCCGCCGCCAGGCGCCTCAGGGGTCGTCCATGAGTTCGATCCCCGGCCCGGCGGGGGCCTTTAGGATGACCTTGGCCTTCGACGCCCCCGGGGTCGGAAAGTCCTCGGCGGACACCGACGTCGTCGAGGGCGAGTTCCTGGAGCTCGCCCCCGGCGAGCGGGTCCGGCAGCGCTTCACCTTCAGGTCCGACGACCCGAGGTTCGCGGGCGCCATGACGATGACCTGGCGGCTCAGTCCGGCGCCGGGCGGCGCGCGCGTCACGGTCGAGGCTGAGAACGTGCCGGTCGGGATCTCGGCCAAAGACCATGAGGCCGGCATGGCGGCCTCGTTGGACAACCTCGCCGACTACGTCGAACGACCGTGACGAGCGGGCCGCAGACGAGCGCTCGGGCCAGCCGCTTGGCCGGCTCGGGACCCGCAGAGCCCACTCTTGCGGCGATGGCCTCAGGGTTGTCAAAGTTGCGTAAGTTGCATCCGTAGGCCAACGAGGCCATATTGGGGCGAAGGAGTCACCCCATGGCCCACGCTCAAAAGTCCGCCCACGGCGGCGGGATGCGCAAAGGCGCGCTGCGCAACGCCGGGAGCGGCCAATTCGTCTACGCCTACAGGGTCAAGGGCGGCGCCCGGGCCCTGGAGCAGATCACCCCGCCCAAGGACGCCACCCTGGTGATCATCCCGGAAGGGGCCGCCGACCAGTCCTACCTCGAAAGCTCGGGCCTGGTGGAGCGCTACGGCCAAGTGCGGGTCCAGGACGCCAAGGGCCGCATCCTCGAGCGCGCGCAGCCGGCCCCCACGCCGGTCATCGACACCGAGGCCTTCGAACCCAGCGCCAAGGCCCGCGCGCTCCTGCGCGGCGTCCGCACCGCGCAGGAGGACCTGAAGCGAGCCGGCGGCGCCTATGAGCTGGACGAGGTCCGCGCGCTCCTCAACGGCGTCTCCCGCCAGGCGGTGGAGAAACGCGTCCGCGAAGGCGCGCTGCTGGCCGTGCCCGGCCCCAGCAACCGTCGCCGCTTCCCCACCGTGCAGTTCACCGACGAGGGCGAGGTCGTGGACGGCCTGCGCGAGGTCCGCCAGGCCCTGCCGTTCCGCAATCCGTGGGCCGTGCTGAACTTCCTGGTGAACCCGGACGATCGCCTGGGCGGCCGCCGGCCGATCGACGCGCTCAAGGCCGGCGAGATCGCGCAGGTCGTCGAGGCGGCGCGCCGCATTGGTCAGCAGGGGGCGTGACGGCGCCGCATCCGCCCGCCGACCTCGCCGCTCGGGCGCCGCTCACGGCGACCCTGGCCGAAGGGACCGAGCTGCACCGGTTCTATCCTGCGGGCCTCGAGCCGATCTATTTCGACCGAAGCCTCGCCGGCCGGCTCAACGCCCCGGACGGTCGTTTCGGGGTGCTCTACGCGGCCGCCAAGCCAGAGGGCGCCTTCGCCGAGACATTTCTTCGTACGCCCGGCCGCACCCTGCTGGCGCCGGACCTCATCGCGGCCAAGGGCCAGGCGCGCCTGAAGTGCCTGCAGCCCCTCACCTTCATCCAGCTGCACGGCCCAGGCCTCGCCCGCCTCGGCGCCACCGCCGAGGTGACGCACGGCGGCCTGCCCTATGACGCGCCCCAGGCCTGGTCGGCCGCCCTGCACGACCATCCCGTTCAAGCTGATGGCATCGCTTACACCGCCCGCCATGACGACGCGGAGGTCTGCTACGCGATCTTCGAGCGGGCGGCCCCGGCGCTCGCCCTCGCGGCCAAGATCGAAGACCTCGACAACGACGACGGCTTCTACCTTCTGGCCGAGCACTACGGCGTCGGTCTGGCGCCCGGCCGCTAGGCGTCCAGCCGGGGCGTGAGGCTGGCGCGATGGCCCTCCGAGACCCGCCCCAGCAGCTCGGCCACGGCCTCGTCGAGCATCTCGCGCGCGTCGTCCTTCCCCAGCCCGGCGCCGACGCTCGCCAGCGCCGCCGCCTTCATCATGCCCAGGAACACCGCCTCCAGGGCGCCGCCCCGCGACAACGACGAGGGGGCCTTCTCCACCAGCGGCCGCATCACCGCCAGCACCTGCTCGTAAGCGGCCTCCGCGATCGCGTCGTAGGCCTCCCAATCGAGCCCGTCTTCGACCGGGCTGGGCCGCGCCGGCGCGGGCGCCGCGGCCACGGCCGCTTCGATCTCTTCCACCGCCGCATCCACCAGGGCCGGAAGCTCGCCGGCCCGCCGGTCCAGCTCGGTCCACGGGATCGTGCGCACCCCCAGTCCCTCCTGCGCGACCAGCTCGGATTCGCACCGCCCGGCGATCCGCGCCTGGACCGTCAGCCCGGCGCCCACGTCGGTTTCGTTCGGCATCGGCGGTCCTTCCAAGGCCCAGGCTGCCGCGATTCCGCGCCCGCGCCGACTCGGCGGCGCTCGATCGCCGCAAGCCGTCGAGCCCGCCGATGGCCGGCCGGATATGTCGAAGCCGGGCGCCGGCTTCGCAGAAGGACAAGGCCCGCCCGGCGAACCGGGCGGGCCGCGACGCCCTAGAACGGGATCTCGTCATCCAGCTCCGGCTCCGGAGCCGCATCTTGGCCGGCGCTCTCGTCGCGCGGGCTGGCGAGCTTCTCGACGCGGTGCCCGGCGCCGGTCACGGCGATCTTGGTGGCCTGCCGCTTCTGGCCCTGGGCGTCCTCCCAGGCCTCGTTGCGGAGCATGCCGACCACCTGGATCAGGTCGCCCTTGTCGACGTACTCCTCCAGGAACTTGACCGTGCCCGGGGCGTAGCTGACCACCCGGTGCCAGGTGGTGCGCGACTTCTTCTCGCCCGACTGGCGGTCGCGCCAGCGTTCTTCGGTGGCCAGGCTGAAGTTGGCGACCCGGTCGCCGGAGTTGAGGGTGCGGATCTCAGGTTGGGCGCCGATGCGGCCGGTGAGGACGACGAGGTTCATGGGGTGGCTCCTTCAGGCTTGGCCGGCCAGACCCGTCTGACCGGCTCGCGGTCATCGCCGCGATCACGTCCCCCAAAGGACCGGGGCCTCAAGGACCGGAGCGAAAGCCCGCGTCGGGTGGAAACCGGCCTGCACAAGCCCGCCGAAGAGCCGGGCGCGGAAGGCCGGAGGGTCCGCGCAACGCGCCTCGCCTGCGAGGTCGGCTTTTGAGCCGGGCGGGCCGCGGTCAGGGATCGTGATGGGAGCGGCGTTCCTGCGCGCCGGCGCGGCGTCGATCCGGATCACGCCAGGAGCCGCCTTCCGAGTCAGGCCATCGCCCGCCCGGACCCATGCCGACCGCACGCCCCCAGCGCCGCGCCGCTCGGCCCTCAGCCCACCACCATCGCGCGCGCCCGCCGCCGCGAGGCGTCGCAGACGCCACCGTGCGCCAGGTAGAGAGCTGGCTGCCAGGCCGCCGAGCCGAGGAGATCGTCACCAAGCGTCCCCCACCCAGGCGAGCGGCCTGCGCAACACGCGCCGCCGGCCGCCGTGCGCCCAAGCGGCCGGGACTCACGTGACGGCCCGAGCCTCCGGACAGGGCTGCCGCGGCAAGGCTCGCCCGGCCAGCCGCGCGGCCTGGGTCAACGCAAAGGCGTAGACGTGATTGCCGGGATGGCGGCGCGGGACGAGGAAGCCGGAACGGACAAGGCCGTCGTACCAGCCCCGCAGGTCACCGCCCGACGGCGGCGGCGCCCCGCGCCGGACCAGTTCATCGACGGCATAGCCGCAGCCCCGCTCGCCGTTGCGGATCTTCGAGGCCGCTCGGGCGGAGAAGACCCGGCCGTCGGGCGACAGATGCTCGAGGCGAGGCTCGGCTCGGCCGCGATAGGCGAGGCCGCGGCCGAAGTCGCGATAGATGCCGCCAATGTGGCCGGGACTGACGCCCGACCCGTCGGCGCCCACCCTCGGCAGCGGATCGGAGTAGGCGATCACCGCCTGGATCTGCGGCTTCTCGCGGCGCAGCAGCCGAAAGGCCCGCGCCAGGAACCAGGTTTCGCCGTTGCCCGCCACCTCGTCGAGCAGCACGAACCGGCCGAGATCCGCGCCGGTCCGCGGATCCGCAAGACCGGTGCGCCGGAGCACCGAGCGATCGTTGATCGGCACCGAGAAGGTGGCGACGCCCACCAGCCGCGCCGGCCCGCCTTGGCCCGGACCAAAGAGGCCAAGGCTGAGCCGCGCCGCCGGAAAGCTTCCGGAGTAGTGGTGGCGGGTCACGAAGGCGCGGGCGGCGGCGTCGGCGATGACGTCGACGGCGAACGCGCGCGGGTCGATCACGGTGGCGTCCGGCACAAAGCGCGCGCGCCGCTCGCGCCAGCGCTGGCTGCGCAGAGCCCGATGAGCGGCGGCGACGGAGGGCGGGTCGAGAACGTCCATTGGCGGGCTCCTTCGAAGGTCCGCCCCCCTTCGCCCTCCCCTTCGGCCTTCGGCCTCGCAACGGCGGCTCCCCTAAGGAGCCGCCCCGAGCGGCCGGCCTCAGCCTGTTCGGCGGCTGGTGATGGCGACGTGCCGGACGCCTTGCTCGACCGCCTTCTGGCCAAGGTTGAGCGCGGGCCCGAACGGGTTCAGGCCGTCGGCTCGCCCAGCGTCCAGGCTGTTGGCCAGGGTCAGGACCGTCACCGGCTCCAGAGCCAGCATCTCGTCGTTGGCTCGGAACGGGGCGGCGGTGCGGAACTGCTCGAAGTCGGGCTTGGCCGAGATGAGGTCGACGCCCTTCTGCCGCGCCCATTTGATCGCCAGGCGCTCGGCGCCGTGCAGGCCCGTGGTCGCCAGCTTCATCTGCGGCCACTGCCCCAGCGCCCAGTTGAGCGCATCGAAAATGCGGCTGGCGTCGACCTGGGTGTCGGCCTTGGGCGAGCCGCGGAAGGCGACCACCTGGGCGCCGGGATCGACCGCGGCGTGGCTGCGCGCGCGCTTGGCCCTCAGCGCCTCGCGCGCATCGATCTGCGCCGCGCTCGAGGCGGTGCGCCGCACGCTGCCCCGCCAGGGTGACCAGATCTCGCCGGTGAGGGCCGTATAGGTCTCGCTGGCGCGGTCGCGGATCAGCTCCACGGCCTGGATGGCCGCCTCGGCCGCATGCGACTTGCGGGTGGCTTCCTGCAGCTCCACGTCGGCGATCTCTGAGCCGTCGAAGTCTCGGCTGAGCCGCTTCACCTCGTCCGAGGCGCGGTCGCCTTCCCGCTGCAGCCGCAGCGCCACCGACTGGAACGCGCCGATCAGGCCCTCCGCGATCATGGCCTGGAAGTCCTCCAGGGCGGTGTTGACGATCACGTCGAGCGTTTCGGTCATCAGGGCTTCGCCCAGCCGTTCGAGCTCGTCGCGCTCGGGATGGTCGCGCCCGTCGTGGGCGGCGGCGCAGACGCCTTCGAAGGTGGAGAGGTCGGAGGAGAGGAGAAGGGACATGGGACAGGCCTTTCAAGGACGCCGGAGATGCTCCGGGAGGGCGGCTTCCTCGCCGCGCCTCTGGACCGCCCGGGCCCCACGCCCGGCGGGCCTCAAGGGGCCGCGGAACGCGGATCGCCGGCGACGGCCCGGCACGGGCCGCCCTTGAAGCCCGCGGGGCTTGGGGCAAGGTCCAGTCTCAACCGGCGCGGCGGAGCCGCACCTCCAGGCGAACCTCGCGCCGGGGCGCCTTGTCAGCCTGCGCTGGTCATCCAGCCGACAGCGCTCGCCGGACGACATGCCGCCGCGAGCCCGCCCGCCCGACCTCGCGGAATCCGTGGCTCGCATAGAGCGCGCGGAAACCCATGAACCGGTAGCTCGGCGACTGCGGGTCCACCGGATAGGCTTCCAGCAGGCGCGCGCCGTGCGAGCGTGCATAGTCGGCCGCCGCCTCGAGCAGCCTTGCGGTGAGGCCGAGGCCGCGATGATCCCGCCGGACGAAGAAGCAGGTCACCGACCAGACGCCGGCTTCGGCAGGATCCTGATCCGGCCGCAGGCGCGTGAAGCTCTCGCGGGGACCGACCGAGCACCAGGCGACGGGCTCGCCGGCGACATAGCCCAGGAGCCCCACCGGCGTCTGCGAGTCGACGCGCCCACGCAACGCCGCCTTGCGCGCCTCGGGAGGCGCGGACGAGCGGTTCTCCATCGGCCGCCAGGCCATGCACCAGCAGTATCGGGGCCCGCCGCGGGTCTCGAAGAGCCGCTCGAGGTCAGGCCAGGTCGCCTCGGTCAGCGGCCGCACCTGGAAGTCAGCGTCGTCCATGGAGGCAAACCTAGGGCGGAAGCTGACGCCCGCCAGTCCAGAGCCTGCCCGCGCGTGAAGCGGAGGCGAGCCGACCGTCCCGCGACCGACAGGACGGCGGGGCTGCGCGCCCGCGGCGTCAGCTTGGGCCCGCGGCCTCGCCGAACGCGCCGGCCGGAAGCCGCCACGGACGGCTGAAGATCGATCCGGTCCAGACGGCGGAGCCCGCCTGCGCCAGGAGTTCAGGCTCCGACAGGGCGGCGGCGTACACCTGGCCGCGGTCTGCGAGCTCCACGATGCTGGCGTGACGCTGGATCGTCAACCCCGTGGAGGCCTCGCGCGCAGCGATCTGCTGGAAGGCTGCGGGGAACACCGCCCGCAGGGTGGCCCATTGGTTGGGGGAGCCGAAGATGCAGCTTCGGCAGCTGACCCGCGACCAGCCCAGGCCATAGGCGGGATGCGGCGTGACGCCGTAGCGTGCGATGATCGCCCAGACCTCGGCCTCGGACCAGGCGAGCACCGGCCGCCAATGGTCCACATGCCGACCGCGGCACGCGGTCCGGTGCGCACCGAAGTCGAGGTAGCGGGCTCGGCCCGGGCTCTCCTGCGCCCTCTCTCCCGTGACCACCAAGCTCCGGCCTTTGGAGAACCGCGGCTGGTTGCGGATCAGCGCCGCCATCACCTCGATCTTCAGCGCGCTGCTGCACCAGCGCAGCCGCAGGTCCGCACAGACCTGGGGGAAACGGCCGCGCACGCCCGAGGGGCCCGCCCCACCGGCGCGGCCGAGACGCCCCTCCGGCGTCTCGAAGCAGACCGCAGCCGTCGGACGCCCGTCGCGCCCAAGCTCCTCGACGAACCCGCCTTCCCGCCAGGAGAGGTAGGTCGCGATCCCGAAGGCGGAGCCGACGGCGCGGACGTAGGCGCCTGTGCAGGGCCAGTCCATGAAGACCCGGCCGCCATCCACGTCGTGATGGTGCAGCTCGATTCGAGCGATCGGCGCCCCACGGTCGAGCAGGTGCAGCAGGGCGGCCAGCGAGTCCTTGCCGCCACTGAAGGCCACCAGGATCCGGTCGTAGCTGGAAAGGTCGGGCGCGCTCACCGGTCGACCCCCGGAACGCCGTCGTAGAGCGCGGGCGCGCCATCGAGCCGCCAGGCCGCGCCGGCGGCCTCGTCGAAAAGCTGCAGCCATTGACGCATCTCGGGCCGCTGCTCTGGCGGCTGCTCGGCCGCGCGACCCTGCCAGCGCACGAGCGCGGCGGGCGCAGCCGTGTCAATGGCCGCGATCTCGGTCTCCGCGAGGAGCCGCTCGCTGCGGATGAAGGCGGTCATCGAGCCGGGCCTGGCCGCCGCGCCCCGCCGCCCGGCCACGGCCCGCCGCCACAGCCCCTCGACATTGCGCAATCGCGGCTTGGCGCGGGCTTCGATCAGCACGATCTGCCGAAGTTGCGCCTTCGGCAGCGCCCGGATCTCGTCGGGGCGCGAAGCTGTGCAGAAGAAGCAGGCCGACTTGGGCGGGAGCGGCAGCCCGGCCCGCGCGATCCGCTCGGCGCAATCGGCGCGGGTCCAGCCCCATTCCCGCAAGGGGTAGCGATGGGCGTAGAGCGGATCGTCGAGCTTGGCCGCCTCGGCGTAGCGGCGATCGTCGGCGCGGCTGCAGTCGAAGCCGATCAGCTTGACGACCTTCTCCCCACGCGCCCAAGCGGCCAAGGCCGGCGGCCAGGTCTTGGCCCAGGCATGCTGCGGCGCGACCTTCCACTTCAGCGAACAGGTTCCTCGTCCGAACGCGATGCTCGGCAGCGTTCCGTTGGTCAGCAGGTTCTCGGTCAGGGTGCGGTAGGGCGGCCAGTTCTTGAAATGGGTCGGCCGATAGCGCACCACCTCCGAGGCGACGCCGCGCCCCTCCAGCCAGCGCCGGAAGAGCGGGATGAAGCCGTAGGTCTCGGGCTTCTCCGCGCCGGTGTCGGCGAAGAGCACCTGATCGACGGGTTCGCCGCGGCTCACCAGCTCCACCAGCATGGCGGTGGAATCGACGCCTGCGCCCCAGGCCGCCAGAACCGGCGGCCGTTGTTGCTTCATGGACATGAGTGGCTCCGAGCACGCCGGAGGACCTGTTCCTCCGTGCCGCCGCCCGGCCCGCCCCTTCCTCTCGCCTTTGCTGCGGCGTCGCTTGCCCGCCGGCTCCAGAATGTGGACTATAGTGCTCGACACACGTCTGCCGGAGCTGCTCCATGGCGAAGGTCCGCTACTTCCTCGTCCCTCGGGAACGACACTGGACGCTGCGCTGCGCCCGCCGCCGCATCGGCGCTTTCGCGGATCGATCCCAGGCCCTGGGCGCGGCGGTCGCCGTCGTTTCGGTCGCCCAGGTGCGGGGTCGGCCGATCGAAGTCCTCGAGCAGGACTCCGATGGACGCTGGCGCGAGGTGACGCCGGCGAGGCGCCGGTTGGCCCCGCCGGACGTTGTGCTCGTCGTCTGACGCTCTACATCAGCCCCTGGCTTCGGAAGCTGACGACCACGCCGCCCGCCACGAGGAAGTGGTCGTGCACGCTGACGCCGAGCGCCCGCGCGGCCTCGACCACCTGACGGGTCATGACGATGTCCGCCTGTGAGGGGCTGGGGTTGCCCGTCGGATGATTGTGGGCGAGACAGCAGGCGCTGGCGTTCAGCTCCAGCGCCCGGCGCACCACCTCGCGCGGATAGACCGGCGCATGGTCGATGGTGCCCTCCCCCATCAACTCGTCCGCGATGAGCTGGTTTGCGCGGTCGAGGAAGAGCACCCGGAACTGCTCCCGCGCGAGCCCCGCCAGACGGTGGCGCAGGTAGGCCTCGACGGCCGAGAACCCGTTCAGAAGCGGTCTGCGTAGGATCGGGAACTCCAGCACCCGTCGCGTCGCCTCCTGCAGCAGTGCGAGGTCGAGGGCGACCTCCTCGTCGACGATCTTCAGGAGCTCCGGCAAGGTCGCGCCCAGGACGCGGGCCATGCAGCCGAAGCGGGCGAGCAGGGCGTGGCTCGCCGCCTCTGGGTCCGCCGCGCGCGACCGCCGCAGGAGCAGCGCCAGGGTTTCGGCTTCCGCAAGGCCGTCGAGCCGGGCTGACCAGGCCCGGACAGCGGCCGGCGCAGGCGCCCCAGTGAAGCGCGCCGCGGCTTCGGCGACGGCCACCCCGCCGCCCTCGGATCGCACCGCCCTCATGACCGACCCTCCGGCGTGTACGGCGCCGTCACCGCTTCGATGAGGCCGGTGTAGCCCCGCAGGCGGTAGAGCTGGCCGTCGAGGCTCGCGCGAAAGCGCCAGCTCCGCCCCGAGCGGACGGCGGTGAAGAGGGCGCAGTCTCCGCTCGGAAGGGCGTAGGCGCTGCGCATCTTCACCTGCGCGCCGTCGCAAAGCCGACGCGCCTGACGGGTCGAGAGGTTGGCCCAGCAGCGCGCCCGCCAAGCTCGCGCCCAGCCCTGGGGATCGTCCGCCTCGCTCAGCGGCGTGAGCCGCCGAAGGATGCGCTCCGGGCAGTCGCTCTCCACCGGGCCCATGTGCTCGGTCATGTCCTTGTAGCCGAACGCCAACCCGTCCGCGCCCCGCCGGAAGTCGACCAGGAACACCGCCGCCCAGACCTGTGGCGCGCCGTCCGGCGCGACGTGTTCGACCGCGGCGTAGTAGACGCGCAGCCGTACGATGGCCGAGTCCAGCACGCGGCGGCGGCCCCGCGCGTCCGACCAGGTGAGGAGCGCATCGAGGGCGCCCTTCGGATCCGCCGGGCGCTCGCAGCTGTAGGTCCAACCCATGGCGCCCCTCCTCAGACCCGCTCGCCGGCCAGCGCCCGGCGGACCAGGGGATCGGCCGACAGCGGCGGCGGCTTGCGCGGCTGGTGCGCCGCTCGATGGTGACCGGCGCAGTACGGACCGCCGTCCGTCTCCCGGCCGCAAAGGGTGAAGCCCGCCGACAGCGGATCGCCGATCGGCCATTTGCAACAGTGGAGCCCAAGGTCGGCGAACGAGCGGACCAGGCCTGGTCCTTCCAGCGCCACGGCGATGATGGAGGGCGGCGGCATGGGCGCGACGCGCGCCGGCCGGCGCAGTCGCACCCTCGTATGGGCGGGCCGGGCGGCGGCCGGCCGGCGCGGACCTTGGGTGATCGGACGCGAGCCGGTGAGCTTCAGGCGGTGCAGCTTGCCGATGACGGCGTTGCGGGTGACGCCGCCCAGGGCCTTGGCCACTTGGGCGGCGCTGAGGCCGTCGCGCCACAGGGACTTCAGCCGCTCGACACGATCGTCGGTCCAGGATTGGTCGGACATGGGAGGTGCTTCTCGTTTGCGCGCCCGGGATTGAGCGCGCCTCCTCCGTCCCTCCCTTTCACCTCCACCTCAGGCGGCCGTCCGCGCCGTCCCCTCGCTGAAGGCCAGCAGGTAATCGACGGCCTTCTGCGCGTGGCCCGACGCCTCCAAGAGGGCGGCGGGCCGCTCCCGCAGTATCCCGGCCCAATGGGCGAGGTAGGCGGCGTGGCTGTCGAGCAGCTGCGGCTTCAGGCCGATGCGCAAGCCAAGGGCGGCCGCGCCGATCTCGGCCACCAACTCCTCGAAGGCGTAGGCCGCGTCGCCGAAGCGGCGGCCGAAGTCGCGATTGAGGCGCTGAGGCGCTCCGGACCAGTGCAACTGCTCGTGGGCCTTGGTCGCCAGGAAGTCGTCGGCGCTGTCGAACGCTTCCGGAGCCGGCAGGCGGATGACGTCGCGGTCGCGCAGGTAGGCGGCCGAACCGCCGCCCAACTCCACCGTGGCGGGCACAGCGTCGAGAACCTGGTTCTTCACCGCGGCCCGCAACGCAGGATCGACCGGCGGCGCCGAGAGGTAGTCTGCCGGACAATCGGAAAGTTGTTCCGCATTGAAGACCGTGTAGCCGCGCAGAAAGCGGAGCACGCGCGCGGAATCCTCGGCAGCGGCCTCGGCGGCGGCCGCATCGCCTTCCACCACGCGCGTCTTGTAGAGGACCGCCGGCGCGCCGCGTTCGCCCTTGCGAACCGGCGCCTCCAGGGCGAGGGCTTGGCGGAAGGTGAACCAGCAGGGCGAGGCGTAGCCGCGCACCGCGCCCACGAAGGCCAGCAACCAGGCGTTGCTGCCGCTGAAGGGCTGGCCGTCGGCGCGCAAGGGCGTGGTCGGCTCGCCCCCGCCGATCCAGGGCTGGCGCCACGGCGGCACGCCCCGCTCGATACGAGCGATGATGTCGGCCATCAGCGGCTCGAGGGGATTGGACATCTGGAGGGCTCCTTGCAGGTCCGCGCGGGCCACGCCGCGCTCGCCCGTCCGGGCCCTCCCCTCTCCTTTGGCCAGCGCCCACGAAAAACCCCCGGCGGGTCAGACCGGGGGCGGGGGTCGTGGCGGCGGCGCCGGCCGCAAGTAATGGCGCCGCCGCCGCAGTAACGGCGCAGCGGACGATCCGTTGCAGCTTGACAGCAAGGCTCCGGCGCGGCCCGTCTCACGGCATGAGCGACGTCGACCAGTATGCGGCCCGGGCCCGCTTGGCGTGGGCCGAAGCCAGCCGGTCGCCGTGGGAGGACCTGCGCGCGCCCAATGGCTGAGCGTTGCGGAAGGCTGGCGCGCCCTGGCGCTGCAGGACCGGCGCCGGGAGGCGGCCAGACGTCTCGCCGAGCATCCCCCCGCCTCGTTGCTGATCCACTGACGGTGCGCCGGCGCGTTTGTTCGAACAAACGCGCCGTCTCACAGACTAGGCCGCGTTGAGCAGGCTCTGCGGCGGCCACTTGGCGAGCACTGCGGAGAGCACGTCCGCCTTGTCGGCCGGAACGAACACCCGCGGCGTGTAGGCGATGATCTCCACGAAGCAGCCGAGCGCCTGGAAGGCGGACCGCTGTTGCGCGGCGCCGACGATCTCCAGCCGATACCGGTCCATCACCTTCGCGCGGCGCAACCAGAAGCCGCCGGTCAGCGCGATCGAGGTGTTCTGGCTGAGCACCAGCTGGGCGGCGCGCGCGCCGTCTCCAACTGCGGCGGCCACATCGCTGAGGCCGAGCGCGACCTTCAGCTTGGCGGCGTCAGCGGGCTCGAGGACGCGCCCCAGCCAGCGGCGGCCATCCGGCGCCTTCAGGCGGCGGACATAGGTGCGCTGGTCCGGCAGGCTGCTCCAGATGGGCAGGAGCAAGCCCGTGGCCAGGATGAGTTCGCGCGTGCGCCAGGGGTCGGCCTGCGCGACCTCGGCGTCCCAGCCCGTGCGCCAGGCGGACGCCTCGGCCGGCTCCCAGGCCGACTCCTCGAACGCCTTGAGCGCCATCAGCGATCGCTTCTCCGGTCGGATGAGCCGGACCGCTGGAACCAGCCGATCCTGCTCGTCGGTCGTCGTCAGGCCGTGGACGACGAGGGCGGCGCGACCGGACTTGCTGTTGATCGCGTAGGCCAGGGAGGCGGGGTCCTGGCCCTTGAGCGCCTCGTCAGCCGACGTGAGCTCGCGCCGGGTGCGGACCGCGAAGGTGACGAGCTTTGTCTCGGCGCCCGTCGTGGGGTCGGTGCGCACGACCTCCTCGGCGAGCAAGCTGACGTCGTCGGCGTCGATGTCTTCCAGCCCCCGGTCCAGCGCGCCGGCCGCCGCCGCACGCTCCAGGATCCCTCCGAGCAGCGACTCGAACGCCTCGAAGAGCGCATTCTGGTCCTCGATGCGCAGGGCCAGCATGCGGTTCAGGAAGGTGTTCATCGGCGGCAGGTCTTCGGCCGACTTGAGGTCGCCTTCGGCGTCGAGCAGCTGCAGGCCGGTCTTTCGCTCGAAGGCCTCGCGATCCATGGCCGCGACGTCGCCCCAGTGAAGCGCCACATAGAAGGCCTGCAGCGCGCGCCGGGCCCAGGGGCTTTCCAGATTGTCCTCGGCGCGGAAGAGGCCCTGTCCGGCGGTGCGCCGCTCGCCCTTGGTCAGCGCCCCCAGGCTGTCCAGGCGCCGCGAGATGGTGGAGGTGAACCGCTTCTCCCCGTGGATTTCCGTCGTCACCGGACAGAAGAGCGGTGCGCTCGCCTGGTTGGTGCGGTGCGAGCGGCCAAGGCCCTGGATGGCGACATCGGCCCGCCAGCCCGGCTCCACGAGGTAATGGCGCCGGCGCTGCGTGTTCGCGCAGTTCAGGTCGGCGTGATAGCTGCGCCCGGTGCCGCCGGCGTCGGAGAAGACGAGGATTCGCTTGCGCCCCGCCATGAAGGCGTCGGTTTCCGCGCGGGCGGCGGAGGCGCTCCGCCGTTCCACCACGCGCCGCCCTTCCCGGCTCACGATGCGACGCGACCGGCCGGTGATCTCGGCCACCTGATCGGGGCCAAAGGCCTCCAGAAGGGCGTCCAGAACGCCGGGCACGGCGGGAAGGCACGCCAGCTCCGTCACCAGCGCCTCGCGCAGGCGCAAGGCTTCCTGGCTGAGCACCGGACGCCCGTCGACGATGAGCGGGCGCAGCGTGACGGCGCCGTCCTCGTCCTCGATGCTCTCCATCGCCGTGACCGGGAAAGCCCCCATGAGATAGTCCAGCGCCTGGTCCTTCGGCGTCAGGTCGACGGCCAGGTTGTTCCACTCCTCGGGCGGGATCTCGGCCAGCCGCCGCTCCATCACCG